>JAESGV010000884.1_pt1 | contig 12957 bp, 12 predicted proteins | sample 9269781 | NCBI WGS metagenome assembly JAESGV01 (sample SAMN15741586, study PRJNA653496) | algae metagenome | isolation source: Tildeniella torsiva UHER 1998/13D and co-occurring heterotrophs from... | place: Slovakia: Slovak Paradise National Park, Hrabusice, Kosice Region | collected 2000-01-01 | reverse complement strand
ATATTGAACTCGTGCGACTGATACTCGAACGTCCCGAATTTATTGTCCAACCTTCAGACCTATCGATGGCACTTATTTACGCGTCGTTCAACGGTCACGCAGATGTTGTGCAAAATATTCTTTCGCGAAGAGTGGACATCACTAAAGTTAAAGATAGAACAGGAGCAACTCCTCTCATGATGGCTGCCTACAATGGACATTTGGAAGTCGCCAAGTTGCTCTCATCTATTAACATTAACGAGGTTAATTCCAGTGGACAAAACGTTTGTCATATCGCAAGTGTGCGCGGGCATGCAAGTATTTTGGAACATATTATTAGCAACAATGGAGATCCAACCGTAGCAGACAACATGGGCATGACACCGATACACTATGCAACACAAGAAAATCATGCTCGTGCAGTTGAAGTATTGCTACGTCACGGCGCTTCTATTGACAGCAAGAATGGAGATGGTATGAGCCCATTGTTTTTGGCCGCACAAGAAGGTTCCATCGAAGTACTAGAAGTGTTGCTCAACAATCACCAATCAAACATTGATGTTGACTATATGAATGCAGAAGGTATGACGGCTCTTCGTTTCGCTGTCATTGCAAACAAACCAGAGGCAATCAGACTATTGTTGAAACATGGAGCTGATCCAGAAAAAAGAGATCGCGGAAGTTTTACATGTGTACATACGGCAGCGTTCTACGGACATGCAAACGCTCTAAAGGCAATGATAGAAGAGAGACCCAAACTCAACTACTTTGCACCAAGCAGAGCAGGCAACATACCATTGTACGTTGCGGTATGTCGCGGTAACCTACCTATTGTTGACATCATGGTACAACAAGAACCTGAACTGTTATCAGAAACGAAAAACCAGAAAACTTGGCTCCATTTCTCTTCATCCAACGAGAACGTTGTGTTGGAAAAGTACTTTATTGGAAAAGGACTAAAAAGCTGCAACGCCGTTGGATTCAAACACAGAGGTTGCTCTAAATGTGACGTGTCGTACTGTGAACCATGTAGACACGGTGAAGAACGCTGTCACGGTTGCAGCTTCTTTTTATGCAGGCACTGTGCAACAGACAGTCCACTGGAGCAAATACAGCAATGGGATGGAGTACACAAGTATTGTACAGATTGTGTTAGACTGAACAAAACGTGGAAAAGATTTTCAGAGTTATCTATTAGAAATAACATTACTGACTGCGATATTTATTGCGCTTGAATTGGTAGCTGTTATCAAGCAACTTGGGGAGCATTGTTGACATGAGTCAGCTCAGTTTATTATGATAATCTGAACTCACTCATGGCCCAACTTTGAAATTCCACAGTTGCTTGATAAACTCAAACAAGCATGGGACAGTAAGATAGTGTTTTATTTACTGGAAGACGCCCTGCATCTTTCAAAAGTTGGAAATCCGCACGCTATAAAGATAATGATTAATACTATCGCCAAGATCACTGCAATTCCGGCTGTAATCAAAATAATTTGTCTCTTTGTCATGGCCCATTTCAACTTTTTGGTGCCTCTTCTGAATTCTTCAGCTGAACCTGACAAGTCTTCTGTAGCATCGATTAACCTATCAAGTGTATCGCCTCTTTCTAAAACTTTATCGATGTTGTCGATCATAATGTCTTTTAACTCTCCGACTTGTGATTTTAGTTTTTTGATTTTGTCGTTTTCGGGATTGTTAAAATACTTCAAACGATCCTGAAGCAGAGAGTTGACATTAGACTTGGATTTGTTCGTTAATTTATCAAATTTAGTTTCTATGTCGTCTAACAATGCGTAGCATACACGATAGTTATCGTCTTCCTCAGCAATGCTGTTTGATTTGTTAGTGTTTTCAAGCAACAAATAATACCAGAAATAAAAATTGTCTCCACTCTTTTTTAAATGAATTCGAACGCCATGTTGACTGGTAACGTTAGTGAGTTGTAATTCTGTACTCTTCAGATTCCAACGTTCTCTTATAATTTTTTTTCTTTTCAAGTTTGGGTAGCACGTCTTTCACTACGAGTTCTACTAACGTCTTTTTTTCAGATGGGTATGAACCTGCTTCTATCGCATCGTCTGTAATACACGCAAAAATGATCATGTTGTCTGTGTTCGAACGTTCTTTTTCTGTAACTGTGGTAAACCAAACTATGACAAACTACCAAGCAGTCATATTCGATCTTGGAGGTGTTGTGGTCGGTAGTCCGTGGCCAGGAATTGTTGCATACGAACAAGAATTGGGAACTGGTCGTGGCGAATTGGGTAAATATTTAGACTATGCGAACGGCAATGGCTTATTTGCACAGTTAGAACGAAACGAAATTACATTTGACGCATACTGTAAGGGTGCTGAAGAAGAATTCGCAAAAAATTATATGGGAGACGATATCTTACCATTTTCTGGTCGTAAATTGGTAGAGGCTATCGAAGAAGCATGTTCAACAACTGACGTAAAGATAATTCATGCAGTAGATGAACTTAGAAAGCGTGGTATACTGTGTGCAGTAATAACAAACAACTGGTACAATACAACACTAGCAGAGGTACTACCAACACACGAACAAATGTTTGCTAGTACTCCCGAAACGCATCAGAAACACATGAAAGAATTAATGGGCCACTTTGATCTATTTGTCGAATCTAGAAAACAAGGAAAACGAAAACCAGAGGTGTCACTCTACAAGCATACCCTCGAAGAGTTAAACAAAATAGCAGGAACAGAAATCAGACCCAATCAAGTTATATTCATTGACGATATTGGATCCAACCTTAAACCTATGAAAGAGTTAGGTGTTCACACCATTCTTGCGAGAGGTACAGATCAAGTACTACAAGATATGGAATCAGCACTCAATATGACACTACATTAAACTTTACTTGCTAAAAATTTTCTTGTTAGCAGCAAACAAAACGCTGATACTCCTAATGCCATGGTAGCATATGAGATATAAGAGTTCTGAGTATTGTTATAGGTACACGGTGTTTCACAATCTTTGCTAGCTTCTTCACCTTCTGGTATTACAACTAACAGTGGTGATTTTGGACCAAGGCCTAGTTGTTCCAGTGTTGATTCCAGTGAAGAACGATCTAATGGTTCATATGGAAATGGTCTAACTAACATAAATTGCTTCTTCGAATTATTGTTGTGGTCTGCTCCGTAGAACGTATGATCACGGTTATCGATAACGTATTTGTACACATCAGATAATAATGACTCTTTTGTGAAAAGTCCTTGCATAATTTTCCCATCTGGAATTCTGATCTAATGCTGTTAGGCTATAAGTTGGTTTGTTACATTGAGTTGAATTTTGTTCTCCACTATCGCATCTGGAGTGTAGAAATCATTTGCTTCGGAAAGTAGTTGCTTTTGCAGTTCACCCTCTTCAAACAGCTCTGTTGTGATATCTAATCCTCCAACTATTACTCCATTAATGTACATCTACAGCGTTAAAAATGATACGTATTTTGCTACCTGTGGAAACGTCGGTAGTCCTGCTATTTGCTTGAATGCATTGTATATTGGCTTTTCTTTTACATCCATTACGTTGAAATAGGTGAGCTGAATTCCATTGTTCACTAGCAAGTGCAACATGCGCTTCGAAAAACCGCATTTGGGTGCTTGTGGTGTCCCTTTTATCAATATCACAATTCGCGATTGTGTGACAACTGAAGTTGCTTGCTGGAGTACATCAGGTGATATGTCGCTTTGGTTCTGTTGCATTGTTGGTTTGAATTACAAAGTTTTGAACAACCCAGTTTGCAACAAAACCTCTTCCAAACCATGTATGTCGCGACCAAAATCAATGGTAAAATCAATGATTAAAATCATTTTCGCGATATGTGCGTATTTGTGAGATATAGAATCGTGGTGTTCGAGAGATTTCTTACAAACAGTTCTTTTTTTGGTTTTATCAAAGCAAAACGCGATCAAGTGATCATGAAGAACTGCTCCGTATGCAACAAGGAATGTAGCAGACAGTGTTCTCGCTGCAAAAGTGTCTATTACTGCTCAATTGAATGCCAGTTGAAAGACTGGAACGAATCGCACTACAGAACATGCAAGCCACTAAGCATTCAAAACCAGACGGATCTCAAACTAATTCAACTACCATCAAAACTCGCACACGCCTTCGAAAATCATCAAGTAACAAACGAGGAGCTACAAATCGCAATTGATACGATGCAAAACACATGGGAAACGAGTGACCTAAGAACTCTCGCAAAACTAGTGAACAGTGACACGCAGGAAGAGTTTGAGACGAACATGTTTACATTATGCTTTATCTTAAAGCGAGATTTTGAACGAATCGACCCTTTACATCTACTTCCGTGTCTCAAAATTATTGCAAGAGTGATTGGAAGACATCCTATTGAAGAAAAATTGTCGAGATACAACGAAGAAAGACATTTCATAATGATCGTGAGAGTATTGCGTTGCATCGAGCAAATAACACAAGAACGAGAATCCGCGAAGAGTCAAGTTAGACCATACCTAGTCGATATTCTACTCATTCACTTCTATCTCATGCGGTCCAAGTACGTTATGGTCACTCGTAGCGATCACACGGAAATGTTCAAGATGCTTGTAGGAATGGGCTCAGAATATGTTGGAATCTTTTGGAAATGTTTGCTTGCGGAAGCTTCAACTCGTCTCAAGACATACAATCTCAATCGAATCATAGATATTTTGATGATTATCAACATCAGTGGAAACATAGAGTGGATACAAGATACGTTTGAAACAGACTCGTACAAGCAAGTTATTCAAGTCGCGTCGCTCTTTGCTCACAAGTATACTATCGCGCTCTTCAAGATCATAAACACACCACCTCCTACAGCAGAAATCGATCTATCGAACTGGAGTGAGGACATGATCGAACGTTTTATTCCAAAGTTTGACAAATTTACATCAGGGTGGTCCAAGGTTAACAAGAAGAACAACTTGAAGACTCTCCGCAAGTATCCTGCAGTTGGACAGCATCCTGCTCTACTTATAGACACTAACGTACCTAGACATGGATACTATGAGCAGAGTCTCGAGACCATTCGACACGTACTTGCACGAGACTACGAAATTAACGAGAAGCTTCTACAAGATATTCATGATGAGCTCATTGCGTACGGACACAAGAACATAGCTATAAGCGATATTCCAAGCTTGCCAAGCTCCAAAGAAGTAGGTGCTGCTAGAGAGTTCGTACCAGCGTTGATTGCAAGATTGATTGCTACTCTACAAAAGATGATAGTACAAGAAATACATCCTCTAGTTGTCGCCGCCACTGCCATGTACTCACTCCAAGCTATCTCTCCATTCCAAGAGGCCAATCTACGAGTAGCTAGAATATTTACCAACGCTATTCTCATCAAGATGCAGTTTCCAGTAGTTATCTTCAACAATACTCTAGATTACTATTTCACTATTGATACGTGCTCACCATACGTAACTATGAACTACCTGAAACGAGTATCAGAGCAATCAGTAGCTGTAGCCAAGAAGATTGTAACTATGACTACCAAAGAGATAGAGGCTATGATTGATTCAATCAGAAAAGATCAAGATCCGAACAATCTTACAGCGAAGACTCTCTCTGCATTTATCAACATAGAGAATCATCTCGACAGTATGCTAGTGAGTATCCATGGAATGAGAAACACGTTACCAGAAGAAACAGCAAATGGACTACAAATGAGTGCTTTAATTTTGATGAAGTGCTACTCAAAAGCTATCGAACTCGCTCGAATGATTGATGCAAAACCAACTCTTCAGACAATTGTAGAAATGTCACAAACGTTTGATGATCGGTGCTACTCGTCACGCAACTGGCCAAACGGATTTTATAGCTATGACATTTGTCAAGGAGAGTCCATTGATTGCTACTTGAAGAGAGTGAAACCGAGTACTACCGTTGGTCGTGTACGATTAATCTCAGTAGGAAATGGTACACCTACCATTTCTCAAGCGTGCAGACTGTTTGCGACGCTTTGGAGTGAAGAAAAGACACACAGATTCACGATGCAATGCGCTGAGTCGAACGTAGACGCTAATTGGGAAACTCTTGCTCGTGCAACATACAATGGAGAGTTTGGCAAGGCTAGAGCTTTGGTGCAAACTCTATCTGAAGTTTTGAGTCCAGAAAATGATCAAGAACCAACAACTCGACAATTTCAGATGATGCTATTGGTGGACGATGAAACAAAAGATAACATCTCCAAAACAACAGAAGTACTGCAAAACTTGGGATTAGATTTGTTCTTGGTGGAATAATAAAGCGTTTGTAACTTGTCAACTTTCGCAATGAACACAAACATTGTGCTCATATTGTGTTGCCTGCTCACGACTGTGTATTGTAGTAAAGGACATATAAATGGTACTGTAACAGTTTTTGCGACCTTCAAAACAGGGCAGTGCCACGTTCATGTTAAAATATTCAAACAGCATACATCATCAAAAGGTGCAATTCTTGGACAAAACATCGGTACTTTGTACCTCCAAAAACCACTCGAAACTGTACAAATCAAAGTTGAAACCAGAGAAACAGATAGGAATATACAAGTTAAATTCAGTTCTGGAGCTCTCCCTTTACAGCCATATTTTATTGTTGCAGAAGTAGAGGGTGCTGCTACAGAGCACAATGTCATGGGATGGTACACAAGTGAAAAATGCTCATGGTTAAGTACTATTACTCTTGATGCAACAAATCCAACACGTTCAGTTAACATAGACGCTCGAGGATCCACACCACCAACCACACCACTTAAGATTGAAAATGGAGAGTTAAAATTCGAACAAAACGTAACAGTTGTTCGCTTACGAGGTGATGAAAAACAAAGAGGCTACGCACATGGTTACCTACTCGCCCAACAAATTATCGACTTCTTCAGGTTCTTTTCGTTACACTCTGACATAAGATCCTGTTCACTATACACCAACAAATACGTTCCAATGATCCAGAATAGTTTGTCAGGAAATGGAGGCCCATTTTCATTCTCAAAAGAGTTGTTAGCAGAGGTGGATGCTATCATACAAGGAATGAAAGCAAACAAGAATGTAGATATATATTTCCCTGAACTCGGACGAGATTTTTCTCGAGTAGAACTACTAGCCATCAACTCATACATAGAGTTTGAATACTTGGCAGAACAAAGTAGCGACACGAACAGAGGAGCATGTTCACAGTTTGCACTATGGAACACTCAAACTATCAAAAACGAAGAACTACAAGGAGGGATCATTGGTGGTAGAAATATGGACGGAGAGATTGATATCAGACATGTCACTGTAAGCCACTTTGTCATGTTTGCTATAGAACCATCTCAAGGAAAGAAATATGTTTCATTTATGTGGCCAGGATTCGTTGGTACACTTTCTGCAATCAATGAAGATGGTGTTTACACAATGATGAACTTTGGAGTTAGTTCCAGCACTAGTGTTGTTTATCAAAACGCTACACCTGTATCATGGATTGTTAGAGATATGATGGTAAAGCCAAAGAGTGCTGATGACGCTACACCAGAAAATATGCAGAAAATCATTGAAAAGTATAACGCTGCATCAGGAGGTCCATGTGTAGCAGGTTGTGTGTTATTCATAATGAAACCATACCACAAGAATACTGTTGGAAGTCCATCGTTCGTATACGAAGGCGATTGGAAACAAGGTTTTATGAGACTACCAGGAATGGCAGATCCATTCCAACTCAATGATGCCATACTCGCTACAAATCACTTTAACGTGTACGGTGTTGATCCAGACCTAGGGCCAATGTACAATTTTGGAAGATACCAAAGCTTTAGTTCACTGTGGAGATATACTGCAGGAAATAGCAAAGTTCAAGGATACTCACGATCACCCATTACACAAGGACGAGTAGGTGTCGAACAACTTGCTGAACTGCTACGAACAGTACAACATGGAAGTACAGAGCATGCGATTATCTACAACCCACTAGTTGATCAACATTCTGGTAAACTTGCACAAATAGTATTCCATGTTGCTTTAGCCAGTACAGATAGAACTACAGCATGGGATGCACCATATCTTGGATTTTTATCATTTGATTTTAATTCATTATTCAAGTAAATTATTTTGTTAGCGCAACAACGTGGTAGTATCCACTTGACACTTGAGCAACTTTTCCCTTTAACGGTTCAATAAGTCTTGGATTTTTTTCTTTGTATAAATAACGATGTCCCTCACATTCTGGATGCCCGAGACGACCATCAGAACCACAACCAAATGAGTAGATACTGTCATCTGTGGCAAGTACTTGAGAATGAATACCTCCACAAACTAACTTTTTAACTATAATGTTATTCTCATTAAAGAATTTTATGTGGATTGGTAGTGGTTGGTCCTCTGACGAAGAGTTACCCAATTTATCTTTGTATCCACTACCCCACATATATACCTAGAGATGATTAGTAATGTAACAACAATTTACCTCTCCTTGGTCAGTTACTGCACCACTGTGACAATGATGCGATGAACCAACTGAGCAGCTTGCTGAAACAAATCTTTTGCTTTCTGGTAATGGTACACGTGTTGGTTTAACGCATGTCGATGGTTTCCCGCCAATTCCACATTGATACGTTTCGTTATTGCCAAATGAATAAACTCTGCCAGTGTCGAGAGTTACGACGACAGTAGTTGCATACCCACAAGAAACGTCTGCAAAAGTATCTGATTCGTCAGCGAAGCCAAGTTCTTTCAATGAGAATTTGTATGGAGCTGATACATCTTTCTCAGTTTTTGGTTTTCCACACTTTCCACTGTCGTTCTTTCCAAAAATGTAGAGACTGTTTGATTCTATTTCAGCGTTATTGAATGAAATAAAAATACTAACCTGTTATGATTGCTGTGTACTGATGACCACACTGTAGGTACTTTGCTTTTTCTGGTAGGGGCACATACTCTGGCGATGCGGAGTCTTTTACATGCCGTCCCCAAACATAAACACATCCAGCGTCATCAATTGCTCCTCCGTGCCAATCACCAGCATGAATAAACACGATCTTTTTGCTCGTGAGTGAATCAATTACTTTTGGTGTTTTCTGATCGTCGTTATTACCGTGTCCTAACCTACAAATGTCAACACAGTTGAATGAAAGAACCTGCCACCTGAACCCTCTCCAAACGTTGAAACTTTTCCATCTTCTGAGAGTATAACAATAAAGTTCCCGCCTATCGCCACTTGTATTGGATTTGTTACCCCTTTTACAAGTTGCGGTTCAAGAATGTTTATGCCTCGCTCCTCTTTTCTTAGAGAAGCACCCCAAAAGTATACCTTGGCCTTGCTCATGAGTTGTCTTGGTTTGTGTAAAGCTTTCTCTTGCGTGTTAGAATAAATTACAGTAAAGATTCTCTTCCAAAGTCACAATCAGCAGACGTAATTTTAGGCGCGTGGACGAGATATAAAACCGTTGTAGTAGTAAAAGTAGTTCCCGACGAAGTTTAATTCCAAATATTTGTATTAGTGGTGTGCGCTCTTTTGTTGTTCTCCTCTTCCCTTAATTCTAATGTTGTAGTTTCTGCCGGCGTGCACCCATGATGTATATACAGTAAATAAGCCAACACCAATATATGCTACTTGTCTCCATGATTTAACTGGTACTGGTGCGTGGGCCATCTTAATCTACACTAAGTTAGACAAAAAAACACTTCGTACTCTGCTGATAGGTTTGTTTGCAAAAAATTGTAATAATCGTTGTTAAAACGTCAAGTTTTCTTCTCCCCAAGAATCACAACTCGGCTCAGTACTGTTGCCTTGGATAGCCTGTCTATGACAGACATAATACATTTATCGCAGCCGGAACGTTTGGCACATACAAATACAGTGCTATCGCACAGCGATGAGGACTCTGACACGCTACAAATTGTTCAAACTACATCGACAACACTTACTGTGATTTCAAAACAAAACGTTTTAAAAATATTTCAATTACCGGCACCAATATGCAGTACCACGGTTTATAGATTGCACAACTCACGTCACTGCGTTATTGTCTGTCTGCTATGTGACGGAAATTTGCTTCGTTTGAGCATGCGAGACAGCAAAAAGAAAAATAAGAAAAACAAGGAAAATAACATTGATCAAAACTCGAATTCATCAAAAAGAAAACGTGACGAAGATGAAGTGCCCACAAAGCGCAAGAAAACAAACCACTCGTCGCAACTTTCTTTATTTGAAGATTTTTCAACTGACGACTGCCTACAATCTTCACTCGTTCAAAACTTTACTACAAACGAAGGCAATGAAGAAGAAGATACAATCCATGTTGATGTTAAATCGAAAATGGACCGATACCTACTGTTAAATATTCCTATCGGTGGAGAATCGGCGACTATTGCTATGACAACAATATCAAAGTCTACTGACAGTGCTGAAGATACATTAGCCGTGTTAGTAACAAATGAAGATGGCTCCATGTTGATCGTTACTGGTATTGAAGAAAACAAACGAAAAAAGAAATCAACATGTTCACACTCATCAGTTAATGTGCAAGTCAAACTATCACACCCTACATGTCTATGCAGTAAGTATCGTTACACTCTTTTAACCTCTAGTTTGCTCAGAAACTGCAAATACTGTTGCGTCAAACACTGGTATCGTGATTGACAACTCCCTTTTCAAGTTGTTATTCGGTGGAGAATCGTAAGTGTGACTTGTATACTATCTAATCCATTAGTGCGCTATTTCGTCGGAAATGTTGTATCATTGGATGTAACAATGGTGATGTGTACTGTTTCCCACTTGGAGAATCTGGAAAAACAGAATCTGATCTATTTAGAAGTGTAAAATTATTGAACATACAAGTATGAAACATTTGTATAACTAACAATGTAGGAGCGTGTACAAAACATCTTGCCCTTTCACCTTCCTCAGCAAGGAAAACATGCCCAATCTACTGCTCCTAATGGTTTTGTTATTGTTGGGTATGCTTAGTCTTTTGATCTGACATTTGTAGTGAAAATGGGTTGTTGTGTATAGTATGGATAGAGCATAAACCAAACGCTGTAATAATGCTCAACGAGAGACGGTTCTACGCTCAAAAGTCTGTTCGGTCATCATGTATAGTAGGAGTAAGTTGGATTATTTAATATGAACTCACTGTTAGGATTATGTAGTTATTTGCTCGGCAGAGGGTGTTTTGTTCAGTTTCCCTATTGTAGTCACAAGAGAACTCAAAAGAGACGAAATGGATACTAGTGAGAACGAAGGTCAAACTCGAGTTGTTCACATCGTGCCAAATTCTTTACACGTACGTGAAGTACCATTACGAGAAAGAGCATTATCCATAACAACTCATGCAGGCAGTACAACTCGTATAGTGGTACTTTGCTCAAGTGGTGCAGTCATGACACTTGAACTACCAAATCATCAGTACGTTTATTTCAAGTTTTTAACAATCATTAGAGAAATAGATAAACAAATGAGTAAGAGCTTGCGAATGAACGTAGTACAACAAGGAATACGAACAGCGTTACAAAAGATTGACGCTAATCATCAAACAGTACAGTTGAGAACGCAAGCGTTGACAGGTCTTGATACAAGAATATCCACTCTCAACCAAGTCATACATGCAATGCATGATTGGCGTATATCGAAACGAACCAGTATCAAATGTCACGTACGACCCGAAACAAGGTTTGGCACAAGATATCTAACATGTACTATCAAGAATGATACTCAACGAGTTCTGTCCAATTGGACTGGTATGTTTTGATTCGCTCTTTTAACACGTGTAGTAATTTTGACTATCAAATCTAATGGATCAACAAGTACAAAAGTGTTTAGTTTTCCAATAACAGAACTTGTTACAGGTGGACTATGGCAAAATCAAATCAAACTATCATTACAAGATTATACACCTGTTACTGTGAATGTACATTTGAGCTACAACGAAGGTGATACTGGAATAGCGATACCTATTCTACAACAACAGTTGAACATCATAGACTCGTTGAGTTTGCAAGGACCATCCTTGACGGCGTACAGTTTCAACCAGAGGCTACGTTCATTACTTTTGCAAAAGTGGAGTGGAAACTCAACTGTTACAAACTCAAACACTGGAATAAGCACATTCAAATTTGACTGCGTAACAACAGCCGAAACTTCACTACTACTGCGTACTAATTGGAATACATTGTTTGGATTCATGCAATTAGAGTATGGTTCACAAGATCAACCAACACTGGACAGTATACCACTCAAACTAGAAGCAACGAATACGTTTAGGACGCACCTGAACGATACCGTTATGATCAAGGCGAAAGCAAACGAAAATGGTACTCTCATCTCTATAACTATGCAGAGTGAAAGTCTACCTGCGCTAGTATTCACAAGAGAAGCGTTCATTACACGACTAGAGGCTTGGAGAGAGCAACAAAAGATGGTCTTTGTAAGAAACAATAACATGGAGAAGCTCTCTCAGTATGCACTTCAACACCAAGATGCCATTGTTACCGCATACAATCAAGTAAACGACTTGTATGCTGCAAGAAGACAACTCATCGATGGACAACAAGTCTCTAGCGTACCACTGCTATTACAGCAGATTGAGCGAACGTACCAATCACTACGAGACATTTACATGGACTCTAGAAAGTTTATCAATTCCAACGTAAACTTGTAGAATTTCCCGCTTTGAACTGTTAGTCAACTGTAATTCCTGTGTACAAAATGTCACAAGAAACAGATGCTGCAGCAGAACAAGAACTATCTACGCAAGAGGAAACTCATCAAGAATCATCTAGTTACGAAGAAACAATAGGAGATACAGAAGATTCTCAACCAGAAGCATTTATTGATGATAATAATGCGCCTCGAGAGAATGCAGGTACACAATCAGACGAACGAGAAGAATACAATAACAATGTACTCGATGACGACACTGAAACAGTTTCTCCTACGCAAATGAATTTCACATCGTCATCAACACGAGCACCATCAGCGATGCCACAAGATAGAAT
>JAESGV010000883.1_pt1 | contig 12959 bp, 11 predicted proteins | sample 9269781 | NCBI WGS metagenome assembly JAESGV01 (sample SAMN15741586, study PRJNA653496) | algae metagenome | isolation source: Tildeniella torsiva UHER 1998/13D and co-occurring heterotrophs from... | place: Slovakia: Slovak Paradise National Park, Hrabusice, Kosice Region | collected 2000-01-01 | reverse complement strand
AAATATTCCTGATTTTGATGACAAAAAGACACGAATAGAAGGATCAAATGTGGAATCTTCACTTGTGTCAAGTACGGTGCGAGTTTTGAAACTTGTGCCCATACCTGTATCCATTTGTTGCTCATCCAAATCGGTAAAATTAGGTTGTGAGATTTTTGTTACTCCTGCGAGGGGAATAGTCTGCAATGGTTAGTATTAGTGTGCGTGACATACTTGTACAAAAGTTTCTCTTTTACCGGTACCTGGTGCTACTAGGATGCGCACTTCGACAAAATTGTTATGTAGTGGTGTCACCAAGTATGGTTTCAAATATGCAATAGTATGTGGAATATCACTCCACCCAACACCATTTTTTCTAGTAGGTTTTCCATCAAAATTAACGGTAACACCAACATCTGTATTTCGTTAGTCTATTGTGTTTTTTGTACCATTGATCAAAGCAATAAGTTCATCGGGTAGTGTTACACCACATGTTGTTAATTGTCGCTCTCCTGTCGCGAATAATGTTTTTGGTGGTGTACCAGCGGGATCTACTAACGAGTATTCTCTTTTAAACCCAACACATAGTTTATCACCACTCCAGTTTAAACTTTTTGCGCTATCGGGTAACTGTAACTCCATCTGAAATTTGAAAGCGGATTCTTTGGAGTCATAGTCCAAGATCCATATCTGTCTTTTTGCACTTGCGAGTGCGATAACAAATTCATTATTTTGTTTTTTCAACGCGAATAATAGAATACCCTTTAAATGAACATTCTATGCGTTTGTTAGTGGATAAAAGTGAAAATACTTTTGCAGTGGAAAGTGTTGACATTTCACGCAACATACTTAGTGTATGGAGTCTTACGATACCATCCGATAACGATATAAGTATTCCCAACTCTGGCACGGTACATAACTGCGTAACAGGCTTTTTCGAAAATGTTTTGTTGACCGACGATAATGTACACGAAAATCTTTTACCTACCAAAGTGATCAGTTTGTTGCTACATTGTTCGTACCATTTGAATCTTTTGAAGGTGGTAAATACTCGACTGTGTACACTAATAGAGAACCATCAACACAACCAACAAAGAGAGTATCATTCCACACGGCGATAGATTCTATCTTGACATTAGGAATGTTGTCAATGATGGTATGAAGCTCAAACGCAGTGTGGGGCATGTCTACTATCAAAAGTTTCTAATTACAAAGAGCCAACAACTTGCTGTCTGCACTTTCTTGAGTTATGAAAATGTTGAACTCAGCGTTGAGACATTTTTGAGTTAGAGCTGTTGACTTTGGGAGCTGGAGAAAAATACTCTGCTGTCTTTTGGCCATATCCATCGTAACTACTGCTCATAAATAGCTATCCAATAATTGTGCACATCTGTGATGGACGTGTCTTCGAAGACACCAGACTCGGAGCTCGACCTAGCACAATACTACTGGAACCAGTCCAGGAAATTTATCTTTGTGGGAGCAGGACTCGTTTTTGTTATTGTGTCACTTCAAGCCGAATCAGTTGTCAAAGTATTACTATCAATTATCTATTTGCAAGGCGGATTGGAACTACTCGTAAAAATATTCCAAAATGATAGGACATTTAAACTATTGTGCTACTTGATGATACCAGCACAAGTTTCATTTGGAGTTGCATGTATGATATACTTCGCAGGTCCTTCGGCACCTGGGTGGTTATTTACTCTTGTTGGAATTAGTGCATACACAGCAATGTTTCCGCACGTCACTAGAGAATTTATGAGTCTGAGAGCCGAAGCAACGAAACAATATTTTTTTAACGTCAACTACTATTCAATGTTGGTATGCTTTTACTATTCGATTGCATCTTCGCTCGTATGCCTTTACTTATTTGGCAATTGGCAAACAGTTTCAGCATGCTTCGTAACATGCACGATATTTGCTGCGTTGGCGAATGTATACGAATCGCTTCTAACAGACTTAAAGCAAATGAATCAGGTGATGATGGAGAATCAAAAATTGGAAAAAGAGAAAATACTAGCCGAAACAGAAAACGAACAAAAGTCGCTGTTCATTGCGAAAGTATCACACGAGTTAAGAACACCACTGCACGCAGTCATTTGTTCTTGCAACTTATTGCATGACACAAATCTTACCAAGGAGCAGAAATCGTACTTAAAGATAGTCTCCAAGTCCTCTAATTTACTGCTCACGCTAATTAACAACATTTTGGACATTTCGAAATCGGAAGCCGGGAAAATTGTTTTAGAATATCGTAGTTTCTGCTTCGTGGAATGTTTGGAGCACGTTAAATCTACAATGGATACGAAACTTATGGAAAAGAAACACGTTCCGACAATAGAGTTGAAGATTAGTCAAGATGTACCAACAAATATCATAGGCGACGAAACACGAATAACACAGGTCTTGATGAACTTGGTTGCTAATGGAATCAAGTTCCACAGCAAAACGCGGCATACAAAAGTACGAGTAGACGTAACTATGAACGAAAATAAAATACACGTTGATGTGGCTGATACAGGAATTGGAATACCAAAAGAAAGACAAGGAATGCTATTTCAGCAATTTGTACAATTAAGCGACGATACTACTCGACTGTACGGAGGAACCGGCCTCGGCTTATATATCTGTAAAAACTTGATCGAAACAATGGGAGGTAGAATATGGTTAAAAGAGTCGCAACCTGGTAAAGGGTCAGTATTCTCGTTCGAAATTCCGTACTTGACAACATCGGAACGAATAGTCAAGCCTGTAGAAGTTGACTTACCAAGAAGACATAACAAAGAAGACCTGAGTAGCTTGTAGATTCTAGTTGCTGAAGATAATTGCATCAATCGAAAGGTTATTCGACAGATGTTAAAATCAATAGGCATCAAAGACGTGCTAATTGTGGAAAATGGGATGCTCGCAGTTGAAGAATTTACAAAACAAGATTTCGATCTAGTTATTCTAGATATAGGAATGCCTGTAATGGATGGTATACAAGCCGCTGCTGCAATGCGAGAGCACGAGAAGACTGCCAAAGTTAAGTATCGAACACCTATTATGGCCTGCACAGCTGATGTGACTTCAGATAGTAGAGCTCAGTGCTTTAAAGTAGGAATGGATCATGTAGCTACAAAACCAATCGTAAAAGAAACACTACAGACTCTTGTGGTGAATCTAACTCAAGAGAGGCATGTTGGAAGAGAAAATGGCTAACAATTTAGAACAATTATTGATGAACGTTAACTCTTGGAACGTCAGAGAAGGTATTTATTAGCTCACAAGCAGAATCATCCTGATACACCTCTGATTTCTCTTATGAAGTAGCCATCTGGTCACCACTTACCTCCACAGTTACATACACCATTTACAAAATGATGTGTTCTTCGTTTATCTTGCAAGAAAATCTCTCTACCATAGGCTTTTGATGCAACAGTAAAGGCGTTGTGACAGTCCTCACAAACTCTCAAATTCTTAAATATTCTTATTGGATCTTCACCTCTATTAGGATCATTCAACATGAGTATCAACCCTGTCTTCTCGCTATGTTCACGAAGAATATCTCGTTTCTCTGCTTCAGAAACATTATCTGTAACAACAGCTGTATTCATTACATAACCATATTCTTCTAATTTTTCGAAATACTTTGCCCGCATGTTTTTCATTTCTGCGTACGTGTAGCCTACTGGGGTCGAGCGAGCATGCAATTTGGTTCTTTGTCCGTTAACAACCACTGTAGTAATACCAGGCAGCTTCTTGAGCCCTAGTTGTTGCATTCGGCATATTGTTTCGTTCGCTTTATCTACCATACGAGCATCGAGATAGATTTGAGAAAGTGCAATGTACGACGATGATTCCATAGGGTTGCTTTGAATAGCTCTCTCTGCTGCATAGATACCAAACTCTGTTTGTCTCTGATTTCTACATGCACTGAGAATTGAAGTCCATGTAACGTCATTTGTTTCTTTCATTTTGTTCGCAAATGATATCGCACGTTCTATTTCTCCAGCTCTTGCTAACGTGTCCACGATAGCGTTCTCTATTTTTAGTGTTGGCTCAACGTTCAATTTATTGTATATTTCCAGTGCGTCATTTACCAAGTGCGCATGACTGCATGATACCAATACACTGAGAATTACGACTTGATCAATAGCAGCACCTGTTTTCTTCATAGTGTCGTACAATGCAAGCGCCTCCTTTCCGAAACCATTATCACCGTACGCAATAATCATAGCAGTGTAAATCTCGGTAGTCTTTTTCTCCACAGAACCAAAAATCTCTTTGGCTTTATCAACAAAAGTTAACTTTCCAAACATTAATATTAAATCTGCTATGACTACAGAATCTTCGAGATATTTGGCTGGTATCGATTTGTAAACTTGGAAACCTTCTTCAATGGACCGTGTTTCTGTACATGCATATATCAACGATCTGAAGACTTGTTTTGTTGGTACAACATTCTTCATGTCTTCAAAAGTTTGCATAGCTTCTTGCATCAAACCCCATTTACCATACAGTCGTATCTTTGCACTGTAATTTTCTGCGTCCATTGTACGATGTTTCAAACCATCAACAACTTGGTGAGCTTGTTCATAGTTCCTTATGGTACCCTCTGAGAGTAAAAACACTGTGTATGGCGTAGTTTCCCCAGGTATTTTCTGTAGTGTCTGATACGCTAGGTCTATCTTATCACAAGCTGTAAACAGTTTTATCAACGCTCCATAATTCTCACCGCTCAATCTGTACTTTTGTATCTCTACAAAATGCATAACCTGAGATCCTTTCTCGAAGTCAGTCTTATCGGCACACCATGACAACAAACTTGTCACAATCTGTGAGTGTAGAGTCAAACCGTTTCTGATCATGTCATTTAATGAGTGGAATGTTTCTTGGAACTGATCAAACGCTAAATAGAATTTGATAAGCGCACCATATATGCTGTTCTTCATAGGATAACGTGTATTTGTAATGAATGTAATTATCTTTTGTCCAACGACTTGATTCTTAGTATTAGCACTCTCTGACAACAGTATCGTAAGCGCTCCCTCACTTGGTACTTGATTTCGGTATATCATCTGTTCAAACTCTTGTAAAGCCTTATCGGTGTCTCCACACTCAGCATAGAATTTAATTATAGAGCCAACCAACGGAGCGTCTCGTTTGATATTGGTTTTTGTCATGTGTTGTATAACTTGCTCGCCAGTCTCTTTGCTCTTTGCATCAGCACACAACGATAATATAAGTGTGAGGAGCTGCGCGTTTGGTTCTAGTTTGCGACGCAAAATCTCGTGAATAACATCCAACGTTTTGTCGAAACGCTTGGTGTCTTTAAAATGCCTCAGAAGCACGGCAAAAGATTCAACGTTGAGCACAGCATCAGATGAAACAATATGTTTCCATACAATATCTACATCTCCGATTTTGTGATTCTCATTGCACAATTGAACTATATTCCACACATCGTAATTACCAAAGCTCAGACAATGCTCAGCAATATTTTTAAACGTATCAAGAGCATTTGGCAGGTCATGAGTTATTTTGTAGCGTTGTAGTAGGTGCGAAAATGCTTTGCCTTCTATTCTTTTTGTACGTCTCAACCTCATCACAACTTTCAATGCGTTGATTGCTTTCTCCACGTCTCCATTTTTCGCATTAAAAGATGCTACACTGTCCAAGGTCTGAATGTTGGCATGTAGCTGCTGTTTACTGATTGTATCTATAATAGCATTAGCGACCTTGGTGTTTCTGGTCAACACACAGGCATTTAACAACAGATCGATTAAATCTCTCATTGGTGTAATTTTGTATCGCTCAACATCAATCCATAACGGCGGTATTTGTTCGTGTGCATTTTTTCCGACGCAAAATGTTGCGAACTCGTTGATTACTTGCTCTTTGTGCGAGTTGCTCTGTATCTTAATCTTATACTCTTCAAAAAGATTCGAGGCTATCACTGAATATAAGTGTACATTTGAAAACTGTCGAACAACCCTGTGCGAAGAACACAAGTGGCGTAGCATTATCGCGCAGTTACAAATATTATGCTGACCTTGGCTCTACCAGGGAGATGTTCACCACTCGGCAAGAAGCTTGCGGATTCGCTCTGTCGTCTAAACCATCCCAAAGCGGCTAATTTTGAACTGGTTGTGTAAGCTTTCGTGCGTAACTGTTCACTGTTAAAAAGCAAACAAAATGTCATCAGTATCTCGCTCAGAGGCTGTTATTGAAGATGAAATATGTGAACTACAAGCAGAGGAGCACAACGTCATTAACGAAAACCCAGAAAGCACCCCATTTGTGGTGGACACTAGCATCCTCAGTTCGATGTACACAAACACTGGAGTATCTATAGAGAAACTATCCCAAAACCATAAGGTCATGTTACTCTTTTTACGCCACACTGGTATGCAGTTCAATCTTCACTACTTACATTTTAAGGTTGTGTATTTTGCCAGGAAGCATTACGCGATATTTGTGACTTGTACGATGTTCTGTTGCAGTTCAACACGGTCATAGTTTTAGTGCATATGGAGTCCGCTGAATTTTTCACGAAATATTTACAAGGGCATTCCAACCCTGTCATTCATAACTACTTGAGAGTATGCGACAAAGAAAATACCTTTGCTGAGGCGTTCAATGTCATCAATGAATTCAGTATGGCACCTCAAAACTTTACACGCTCATTGGGTTTGATGTTAACACGTGGAATAATACCATTGAGCATCAGTGGAAGAGATGGTGCGAACATTTCGAGAAAGCCAGCCATGTTCATCATCGAAAACGGCAAAGTCGTGCACCAGTTTCGACACGCTGACGCTCATACGAGACCTGACTACATGGCCGTGCTAATAGACCCAAGAGGTCAAGGAAACGCGAGTAGTCCATCTTCTGCTGTTGAAAACGTAGCACTGTTACAAGAATCAGGCGTGTACATACCATCATTACGACAATCCAAAGTCTCCACACCACGTACTCCAAGGACTCCAAAAATGGAAAAGAAACCAAGTTTCAAGAGTCTTGTAGATGAGAGACCTGAGCCACCAAGTAGCGCTCGGTTAACTGCTGAACAGAAAGTCGTTGCTGCACTTAGAGACACAAAGCAAATCCGATTCATCAAACTATTTGCAAGTCGACATTTAATTGTACAAAATGTTTTGTTTTGGGAGCAAGTTGAACTTAAATACAAGAAATGCAGTGAGAAAAAACGACCAGCAATGGCTAACGATATTTTAAATAACTTTTTCGATCAAGAGTCAATCTTTGGTATCCAAATACCAAACGAGTTGCTTTCCCGAGTCAAAGAAACATTAGAAAAAGAAGGTGCCATAGAAACACTATTTGATCCTGTTATCGAAGATATGCAACGAAAAGTTTTGAAAGACATTTATTTCAAATTTTTAGAATCGGATTTGTATACACAATACATGAAATAAATTGTACATTTTACAGTTTTATTACTTTCTTTGCTTGACTTGCTCTTCGTAGAAACTGTTGCATGACATTTACTAGTAGCGTATCTTTAATAAATACTACTTGTTTTTCTCGACTTAGTGTTTGAAAAGTATCTGCATCGATATCAGGACACTTTCGTATTGATATTGTTATAGGAGTGACGCGATGTTTTGTTTCCCCTACAATAGTAGTTAAGCATGCTCTACTAATGTTGGTGTGGTCGATGTCGAGTAGTATAAACGAATTTGATCTAACTAGTGATAATAAACTAGGGCTAACTGTATCGTTCCACATGATACTACAACCTCTACTATACAGATTTGTAAGTGTGCTAGGGAGTTCGATATTAGAATTTGACGTATCTGGTATGCCACTCATGTTCAAAACTCGTAAATGTGACAAATGTTTGCACATGTGCTCTATGCCAGCGCTGGTAATGCCACTACACGATTGAAAAGATATATCTGTTATCGTAATGTGATTGCACATTGCCAAAAGGCTAGTATCTGTAACGTTTCTGTTGTTGTCTATATTTACACTATGTAAACGTGGAAAAGTTCCTCGAAACAAATCTGTTATTATGCCATCAGTAATATCAGTATTTGATATTTCTATTGCCTCCAACAATACTAATCTACGTAGTGGCGCAATATCTTCTCCTATCGCTATATTTCTAAACGTGATACTCGTCAATAAATGAAGATGTGAAAGGGATAAATAATTTGTAAATACGTGACTCGTGTTTTCTATCGTCAAATGCGTAAGAGCTCTTCGCACATTTAACACTATCAACTCTAACGCGAAATCATGTATATTTGCGACTTTTAATGTAAGGTTCTGTATAGTATGATATCTTCTGTACCTACCGAACCGTTCCAGTGGTGTTTTCGAAACCGTTACGGAAGCGTTAGGCGACAATGAATAAATAGCTTTTTGCCAGTCCTCTACATTGTTAAATTCCGTAACGACTACTTACTGTTGATGAGAACTAGCGTTGGTTCGTCACCAGAACGCATAAATGACAGTATAACGTGTATGACGTCATAGGCCAGTTGCATTATTTGTAAGAGCAAATTCAATTATCAATTATGAAATCTGCATGTTACCATGGTATAACCAATAAACGAGAAGTGCATAAGCGTGAGAAGCATTGTAATTTCGGAGTAACCTGTTTGGCCGACGACGGGCAATTATTTTACACAACACAAACATGTACACCCTCACGTATTTTGCGATGCCTGGAAGAGCAGAGATAGCACGTTTAATAATGGAAGTAGGAAACATACCATACGAAGTAACTTTCTATGAGTCGCACTAACAAATAAGAATGAATATGTTGTCTTCAAAGATTGGTACTCCTCACTGAAGAAGTCCAAGAACTTTACGTTTGGGCAAATACCTGTTCTTTCTAGTGAAGGATTTGAGTTGTGTCAAAGTGGAGCAATAACACGCTACTTAGCCAAAGTAGCAAAATTATATCCAGAAGATATTCGGGTGGCCTCAATGGCAGAAATGTACCTGGAGGGTATCACAGAGTGGAGAAACAAAGCGTATTCGATATGGTTCGCAAATGACGCCACAGAGCAGTCAATGGATCAATACCTTACCATCACAGTTCCATTTTATTTAAGTGTGTTCGAAAAAGCAATCAACGAAAACGGATACTTGTCCGGTGACACTTTATCGTTTGTCGATTTAGCATTGTGGGACATTCTAAAAGAAAACAAGTACGAAACCATCTACCAATCCGATAAATATCCGAAATTGAACCAACATTATAAGATGATTGGCTCTTTAGACAAAGTAGAAGCCTACATGAATTCTACAAAACGACCTCCATCTATTGATGAGTTTTTAAATGGATTAAACTAGATTTATAAACTGTCCTAATATCTCCTACCTTCACTAAACTGGTCTTGCATCTACTTAACGCGATTGTTTTGCTTCTGCAGGTCTGCTCAACCAGTGTTCAAACAACAACTTGCAAAAATTAACACGCAATGCTTCGTTTGACAACACGTTCAGCACTGCGATGTGCACCAGTACTCTTTCGTTCGTACGCTAAGAACACTATTATACCGCTCAAAAGCGAAAAGCCGAATAACATATTGTACAAGAAGATGGTACAGGATCAAAAACAACAGATAGAAGACGATAAGCCAAAAATTTTCAGACCAACTGTTCGTCAGGTGGCAGTGAGCCGACCCATGTGCATTCGCGAACTGGGAAATCTAATAGGCATCAAACCAAAAGATTTACTCACAGTATTACCCAAAGAAATGGACTGCAATATCGATGACGTACTATCTATTGCAACTTTGCGTGATGTATGCAAAGCAACTCGTGTTAAATTAATTCATACTCCACCAACACAGTTAGATAAAAAACTATTTAACATGATCACACCATATAACAAACGCGAAGAAAAAGAAAAAATAGAAACTGTACAACGTGGACCAGTAGTAACCATTATGGGCCACGTCGATCATGGAAAAACAACACTACTAGACGCACTTCGGAATACCAATGTTGTAGATAAGGAAGCAGGTGGTATCACACAACATATCGCTGCTTTCCAAGTGCAAGTGAACGAATCTTCACTTCCTATTACTTTTATAGATACACCTGGGCATGAAGCATTTACTCACATGCGAGCGGCTGGTGCCAGTGTAACTGATATCGTTGTACTAGTAGTTGCCGCAGATGATGGTCTGATGCCGCAAACTCATGAAGCAATCAAACACGCTCGTGATGCAAATGTTCCTATCATCGTCGCCATAAACAAGATTGACAAATCGAATGCCGATGTTGATCTAGTGATAGAAGAGTTGGCAAAAGTAGGATTGGTTGACAGTATTGTGCAAATCAGTGCACTAAAGAAAACCAATTTGAACTTGTTAATAGAAGAAATCTCATTATTGTCACAAGTGTTAGATTTACAAGCACCTGTTATCGGACCCATGGAAGCTATTTGTATTGAATCAAAATTAGATCGTGGGCACGGTACACATGTTACTGCAATTGTAAAAAGAGGAACAATGAAAGTTGGACAAATTGTCATTGCCGGAACAGAAACTGGTCGTATACGTGCGTTACTTGATTATAACGGTATCCACGTCAAAGAAGGTCTACCATCACATCCAATGCACATTATTGGTTTTGAAGGTTTACCCAACGCTGGAGAGTACATTATGCAAGTTGAAACGGAAGATCAAGCAGAAGCAGTTATCGAGTACCGAACCGGTATTCAAAAAATGAAACTATTAGACGATCAAGCAAGAGAAAACGAAGAAAAGAAAATGAAATTGTATGAATTGAAACAAGGTATGTCATCAGATGTCATGAAAAGTGGAAGTCGATTTTCAGTGTATAAACAAGAGTTGGCAGAAAAGGCCAAACATGAACAAGAGGCAGAAAAGATGTTAGACAAGGAAGTTCATTCGAAATTGGAATTGGCGATTATTTTTAGAGCAGATGTACAAGGTGCCATTAACGCATTTCAAGAAATTATTTCGACATTCCCTACACAGGAGGTTCAGTTAAAAATCATTCGTCAAGGTGTTGGTGTCATTACCGAAACAGATATCATTGCTGCTCGCACTGCCGATGCAACTATTATTGGTATGAATGTGAAACCTTCGGAACGTATTCAAGCGTTTGCCAAGTTACAAGGTGTTACGATAACAACATTTAGAGTGATCTATCATTTGATTGATCACTTGAAAAAAACATTAGCTGCGAAACTACCACCTGTTATTAAAGAAATTGTAGTAGGAGAAGCAGAATGTAAAGACGTGTTCAATTTGGATGATAAGGAACATACAGCAGTTGCTGGTTGCACTGTTGTTAACGGACTAGTGTCAACAGGAGCAGAATACTATCGTGTTTTACGATACAACAAACCCGTGTATGATAAACTATCCATAAGTAGTTTGTACCACTTTAAAGACAAGGTCAAAGAAGTTAAGAAAGGTAATGATTGTGGTATTGCGTTGACTGGATATCCAGAACCCAAAAAGGGCGATCGCATACAAGCCGTAACAACACAAAAGATTTACCGTACTTTTGAAGATATGATTAAATAATTTTTATAACAATCCCCACCATGCTAGAATGGCTTGAATAGTAAACCATTGTGGTTGCGCATTCCAGTACTCACAAATTGGATCTGTCGCATAAGATTGTTGAGAAATATTCCATGACAAATTAATATAGTTTCTAGCATCATATGTTGGCCAATGTGGAAGCTGATCCCCATTTGGACTATTTGTTTTGGCAAAATTTGTCCAATACTTGATCATCGCTGCAGATAAAACTTGTTCTTGTTGTGTTGGTTGGTATCCAGGTGGAGCAAACGCTTTCATTAAACTTGGGAATTGGAACATGAGTTCAGTAATGTGTGAAGATTGCCAGCACTTGTTAGTGAACGAGTAGTGAGCATCAAAACTGTACAAGTATGTTCCATCCATCTTACTTGCTTGTCGTTTTGCAGGACAATGGAAGATCATGTCACTAGTAATGGCCACTAACATACGTAATGGACTAGCGTACATGTAACGATCGTAGAGCATGTACAATTTTAGTGTATGTTCTACTCCGAACAAACTCACTAGTGCGGCATACAATTCAACATCATTAAAAGTAGTATCATCTAATGATCGGCACAAGAACAATGCAAATTCATCGGCATTTGTTCCAATGACAATTGGTTTGTTCTTAGTTGGACTATCAGCGATGACGCCACTTAAAACGTAGTGATCAATAACTGGGTACATGAGGAACGATGGTGGTGTTGATGATCGTGCAGCAAGCACGAGCTCTTTTGCATCCATGTTTTTCATGCAATCCAATGTCAAACATCCTACTCGTGCTCTAAAGGATTTTGCAATTACATTTGCTTCAGTTTCGGTAAATGTCAATTCTGGGTAAATGGTACCCGATTGTACTATTGCATTTTGGAACAAGTTGCCATCGGATTGTGGAGAAACCATGTGCATTAATACAGATTGTCCACCTGCGCTCTCACCGAATATTGTTACTCGTTTTGGATTTCCGCCAAACGCTGCAATGTTTTGTTGTACCCACTTGAGCGCTTGCACTTGATCCAAAAAGCCAAAGTTACCGGTCGTGTTGTACAAACGTTTAAAATCAGAATCTCCAAGGAAACCTAGTACACCTAGACGGTAATCGATGGTGACAACTACAACACCTTGTGATGCAAACAAGCTACCGTCGTATTGTGACCCTGCTCCTCCCCAAAATGCTCCACCGTGAATAAAGACCATGACAGGTAGTGCCGAGGCATTTGATGGACTGTACACGTTGGCAAATAGACAGTCTTCATCTGTACTCTCGATTGGAATTTTAAACAAATCAAAAGTTGGTTGTACACACGGTGGTCCAAAATCGGTTGCATCCTTGACACCCTCCCATAATTTTGAGTCTGGTAATGGCACTGTTGGCGCCCATCGTAGAGTACTGATGGGTGGTTCTGCAAAGCGCATACCTAAACATTAGACTTGTTATTGTTGCTTACCTAG
>JAESGV010000882.1_pt1 | contig 12967 bp, 15 predicted proteins | sample 9269781 | NCBI WGS metagenome assembly JAESGV01 (sample SAMN15741586, study PRJNA653496) | algae metagenome | isolation source: Tildeniella torsiva UHER 1998/13D and co-occurring heterotrophs from... | place: Slovakia: Slovak Paradise National Park, Hrabusice, Kosice Region | collected 2000-01-01 | reverse complement strand
CTCTTACGTTTTGGTTTGGTGACACTTTCGCTGCTTTTTGGACCTCTTTACTCAAAGCATAACTGTAACCAGCTCGTTCTGATTCATCATACTCTATCCAGTTGTTTATAGCTTCTACACCTTTCATACCATTAGTAGTGTTCACTAACAAACTGATCATCGGCAGAAATTGTTGGACATTCAACGAAAGGTATGATTTTCCATCCAAAATTGCGTTAGCGTGCTGCCTAACGTAGTTATCAAACGCCGTTTTGACAGTTGTGTACTTTTCCAAGTTTAAGTGTACACATTGGAGCACATTGTTAGCGTTGATGTTTTTCGTGAGATAGGTAGTTAGAGATTCAACTTTGGTGTTCATCAAATATTTTTCTGCTAGCAGGATAAGTGAGACTATATCAGTGTCGTTATTAATTGTGAGTTGGGAAGTGTACATGCTTTTCATCAATTCCGTTATTAACGCTTCGTCTTCATCAACGTCGATGTAAACTGTATTTTGTTCAGCTTCCATCATTCCGCTTTTAAAGCACATTTTGAAGAACCCACTTTGCGAGCAAATAATGGTTTTGTGAAGGAATAATTCATTTGCACTCTTGTTGAATATTAATCTACAGTCCGAGTACTCTGAATTGTTGAATAGGGAACCAATAGTGGTGTATGTGCTGCTATCTGTTACTGTATTCGTAGTCGATCCTGGTTTATGTGCTACGCGACTCTTGACAACGTATTGTTGCATTTTGAACGAACGTTGACAGGTTTGACTTGCAAGTGAATCAGTGGAGGAAGTATTTAATCCGGACTGAATCTCTTTCTAGCACGTGTTGGATTAACTCTCGTTTTAATATGATTAATTTCTGGATTGTTCTTTTCCTCTCCAACAATATTTGTGTCCTCTTCTTCATCAGAGTCATCGCTATCCGTTTCCTCGCCTTTATCAGAGACGTCAGATTCCTCGCTATCTTCTCCTACACGTTTCCCACTACGGGTCTGTACCATGAATTTGTAACTATGCCTAGTTGGCTTGTTTTGGCTCGCATTATCTACGTTTACTCAATATTCTCTATCGCTGCTTGAATATTTTGATCTGGTTCTATTGTATAACGAGTTGCTTGGTATGATTTAATCTCATCTAATACCCTGTACACGATCTTATTTTTCCTAAAATTGAATGCATTCGGAATGATCTCACACGCTTGGCTACCATCTTCAATAAACGTAAGATCAGTCAAGTACAAATCTAAATTTGGAATCAATGGTGGGCTCATATGGTTGATCGCATCTCTCATTACTTTGTAGTTTGTTGTGCTCGATACAAAGTAGTACAAATCTTTGAATTTTTCTCTTGTAAGGGAATCTAATTGTTGCCATGATTGTTGAACACTTGCATTGTTCAATCCAGTCATGACCTGAACGAGTGTGTTGACGTTATTTAAGTTCTGTAACTCGGAAGCGAGGTGGATAAACTTTTTAAGGATCTCTACGCGATTGTCTGCTGTGTTTGACTCTAGAATAGTACTAGTCACCCATTTTGACACTTTTCGTGCCATTTCAATCATTGTACAGATGTTTGGTGCTTTGTGTTGACGATATGGTGACACCCAGTTCAGTTGTAGAAACTCGCTCGTTCTACACTCTAGAAAGAGTCTTTGTGTATGGACTGTTAGTTGTTCAGCTAGTACTTTGGTATCAACGTCAAACAACCTAAAGTTTGTTGGTTTCGCAATGATATTTCGCGCATGCAAAGTTGGTAGTTCAGTATTTTCAATTTTGCGAATCAAACTGTTACCGATTTGTGGGTGCTCTACCTTTACTAACTCAGCAAAGGCAAGTAACGAAATTATCATAGGTTTGGTCCAATCGTCAATATGCTACTTGTTAGCTAAAAAGAAAAGACATACGTGTGTCAACCACGAGGCGAACAAATTTATACACCTGATTTTGGTTTGTATGACGTTTGTATCTTGAGGTGTAAAATAACATTGCATCATTTTGTCAAGTAATACTTCTGGAGAAATATACGTTCTGTATGTGTATAAAAAGGCCCTTTGGTGACCATGATTGAAACCCAAACAGTGTTCAATACATCTATTAACAGAAATATAACGAATAGTTTGGTTGTCGCGCTCGTAGGTGATGTTTTTAGTTTCACTTAATATTTCGTCCCAGTATCCCAAACTTAATTGTTGTGCACAGTGTTGCGCAAATTGTTCTTCATCTGCGTCTATCTGTTTTTGTATGTCTGCACTGGTAGGCTCTGGTATTTTTTCTGCATATTGTTCGCTTGGTGTACACCACTCCAGGTTTCGTACTGCCGATGACATATTTGTTTGGTTGTAATTTTTATTAGATACAGTTCATGGATGTGTTTGCCTTGGTTCCAACTTTAAGCTTTGTTTGTAGTACTCGTCTTCAGACTGAAACGCTAAATTTCTCATACTATACTCTATTGCTTCTTGTATCCCAACATCAGGTACGATCTGGTATTTTGGCTTATAAAGTAGTAGTGTTGCCACTACGCCATAGATCATCTTCATTTTTCTAAAATTGAATGTATTTGGAGGAGGATGTACTATAATATCTTCAATAAAAGTCAGATTATTCAAATAAACTCCCAAATACGGAATTAATGGTGCACAACAGGTGTTCATCGCGTTCCTCAACTCTAAAAATGCCTTATCGGACGATGTGACGCTCTCTAGGTTGTTCAACAGTTCTACTTTATCTTTGTCGATAAGATTCCATAGTCTTCGCATACGATACACAGACGCACATCTCAATCCAGCAACAACGTGAACTAGAGTTTCAAAATTGTTCAAATTGCGTAGTTCGTTAGCAAGATCTATAAATTTGGTCGCAGTAGCAACTTGCTCGTCCAAGTCATCCTGCTCCATGATCATACTTGCTACCCAGTGGTACACCTCTTGAAATCTTTCTAATATTCTACAAATATTTGGAGCTTTGTGTCTGCGATGAGGACGTGTCCAATTTAGATTCAAAAACTCTTGGTGTTTGCATGCTGTGTATATTGTTTGTGCTTGTATTGTCAGTTGTTGTGCAAGTACTTTGGTGTTGATGTCTAATAGGTGGACAACTTTCGTGTTTGTTGGAAAATCAGGAAACAACGTTTCAGTTGGGTGAATTTTTCGCTCGACGATACGTAGTAGAACAACTGCGTTGGACATTTCTGATTTGATCGATTCAATGAAGTCGAAGAATGATATTAGCATAGGTTTCGTCCAATCTTCGAAGCACTATTGTTAGGATGCTGAATGCTGTTCTTACTTCGGTGAGCCACACTTTGATAAAATTAATACACATGATTTTGACTTCTCTTGGATTTGTTACTTGGGAGGGTGTGTTATAAATCTGGAAAAGTTTCTTGAGTAAGACTTCTGAAGAAACGTATGTACTGTACGTGTACAAAAACGCCTTACGATCAGCAGGTTCAGTCAAACAATGGTGTAGACATTGATTCAAAGAAATGTTACGGATAGTTTCGTCGTCTGAGTATGTCACATTTGGTTTGGCATCGCTTAGAATCTCCTCCCAATAATCGAAGTTTAATTGTTGTGTACAGTGTTGTTGAAATTCTGTTTCTTTTTGTATTATTTGTTCCCGAATTTCGTCGCAAACGTAATCTGGAATTTTATCTTCACTTTCAGTGGGTGTCCATGATTCTAAATCTTGCAGGGTCAGTCTAGGTGTAGTGCCCGTCCGCATAACTTTTGTCTTGTAATCTTCGAATCGTCAAACATGTTGCGCTGTCTGCTTCTAGTCTGCGTGTTGTTGGGTTATGTTCTATCGCAGGAAAGACAGATAGTCTCGCGGTTTACCAGTAATGTAATTGTGAAGATGGACGCTACAGTAGCGTACGGAACGAGTTGGTTTGATTTCGATAGAAGACTTTTCCATATAAAATTAAAGCACCTAGACGAGAACAAAATAATGCAACAACTTACCGTTATGACGGAGGAAGCACCTGGCGTAAGAAACAAATGTTGTTACTTAATTTGCAGCAAAAATCTCACACAGTTTATGCAATCACAGGTCCAGTAAACGGAAAGCTAAAATGCGATGTATGGGGACACATCAATACCACTATAATACCCGATGAGTTCTCTGTGCCACATACAGCCTCATTTGAAGGTTATCAAAAGAAAAATGGAGAACATTCCGCTAAGTGGACATTTACAGTCGCAAACCCAAAACCATCCTATCACCAAACTACATACACAGAGTTTGACATGCACTTTACACTATTTCTAAGTCGATTTGATCAAACAATAGTTGATGTTGTGGTTGATCCGAGTCCTCTTGGGAAAACGATTGCAATTTCAACATTTAATGTCTCACCAAGTATACCTGAGGAGTTTGTCTTGCATAGTGGGCCATTTGCACTCCCAACTGGCATTTGTCAACGATTGTAGATTAAACTTTGAGTTGTTATAAGTCGTGTATCACAGCAGTAGCTCTCGTTGTGTTACTAGTAGAAAGTGGTAACATTTTGCAACATTAGCTAAATGGTTTGTCTGTTCGCTTTACAAACGTACTTATCATTGCCGAATCAGGAGCTGTCATCAATCAGCAACACGACGCAAATGGCTGACGCAAGACTGCCTAGACCACCAACAGCAGCCAGAAATCTCTTTGGTGAAGCCTGTGATCGCAAGCTTGTCCACGAGAATATAAAAGGTTTGTAACGGGCACAAAAAACTAAAACCACAGTTGGTACAGCGAAAAACCCAAGTAGTCTGCTCAAATGCAATGCTACATTGTTCGCACTACCGTGGGAATCTCACACAGGAGGTAACATTATGATACGAAATATTGCAAACGCAGGACGAGTAACGGGTCTTCCAAAACTATTAGCGCATCAACAAGTGGTTACAGATTTTGAGTTTTATCCTTTTGACGAGCAACTTTTTGCGTCTGCCTCTATGGATTCAGTTCTCAAAATTTGGAAACTTCCTCTTGATGGAGAACTTTCAGAAAACTTTGAACCAGTGTCACAAATGTTCCTCAACAAGGTGTGTAATCGTATCTACTTCCATCCAAGTGTATCAAATACAATCGTAACAGCGCATAGTAAGAATCACTTAACGTACTCACACAGTAGATGACTTCTCATTACGCTTTTATTCCATAGAGAACCAAAAAGAGTTACTAAACTTACAACATCACACTGGTGTAATTGACGCGATAACATGGTCCTCTGATGGAAAAACCGTTGCGACGTCGAGTACAAAAATGTTGCGACTATTCGACGCTCGTGCAAAACTGTGTGAGAGTGAAACTCAAGTACACGACAGTTCGAAAGGATTCCAAACTGTATGGCTCGGTGACCAACCAGATATTCTCACTGTCGGATTTTCAAAATCGGGAACAAGAGAATACAGCATTTTCGACACGAGAACAAATAAGATTCGTACTACAAATCCTGTCGATCAAGGAAGTAATCCACTACAACCAATTTATGATGCAACAAACAATATTGTCTACTTGATAGGCAAGGGAGATGGAAATATCAGAATATACGATCTAGCCGACCAATCAACAACACTGGCAGAATATACTTCTACAGTGCCACAACGCGCAGTTTGGGCATTGCCTTCTAGATGCATGAACATTCACTCTTGCGAAATTGCAAGGTTTTTGAAACTTACAACTTCTGCTGTAGAGTCCATAAGTTTCAAACTACCAAGAAAAAATTTAGATCTGTTCCAAGAAGATGTATACGGTCCCGTACCAAGTGGTGAACCAACAATGAACATTACCGAATGGATTACAAGTACCGAAGCTGCTCCACAAAAAATGACAAGTTTGAAACCAGAAGATATGAAATCTATTTATGAAGTACCTGTTACTGAAGGTGGTAAGAAACGACCTGGTACTATTGAAGAAGATGAAGAAGGATCTTCTGAAGAAGAGGACGAAGAGGAAGATGAACAGGAGGTCGATGAAGCTGTAGAGCCAGCGCAAGAAGTTCTACAACAAGTTGTTCAAGAACAAGTTCCAGTAGAACCAGTTGTCGAGCCAGTAGTGCAAGAATCACCAGTAACAAGTGAAGAGTTAGAGAGTGATATTGCGGAACTCATCAAATCTCGTAACAGAGCTGCGACAGCACGTAGAAAAGGTACAGCAATGCCAATACGTCCATCAGGAGCTCCAGTACCAAGCGCAAGTCAAAGATCAGGAACAGCTCACACTCCCGTACGGTTTACAACAAAATCACTAACAATGCTTAGAGAGATCGCCGTGTATCGGGTATTTTACACAATCCAAACGTGCCAGCACCTGTAGACACTCCAACACAATCCACATTCGGTTCCTACTTGGAAAAACGCAATCCATCAGGATTAGGTTGGAAACGTCGCTTTTTCACAATCGATGAAACACAAGGAGTTATTTTCTATTTCAAAAATATGGAATCTCCAAATTCTTTGGGTATGATTCGTATTGCACACGTTGAACGCGTTGCACCAAACGATCGTGGAAAATTCTGTTTCGCTTTGGAAATGAGAAACAGTAGAGTTTATTATTTGGACGCAGCTTCAGATTCTCTTCGTGCTGATTGGATTCGCAGAATACAATTATGTAGAAAAGCAGATCAAGAAGCAAAATTCTATGAAACGATCAATAGACCTATTTCTGTGAAAATGGAAAATGTTCCCGTCCACATTAGTGAAGAGTCGTTGAACGAGTTTACATTGTGTGGAACGTTATCCAAGTTGGGTGTTACTGGTGGTTGGAGAAAAAGATATTTTGATTATTCTGCTCATGATAACGTGTTATCCTATCGTACAAAGAAAGGAAAACAAAAAGAGTTGGGAAATATTCATTTGAGAAAAATCTTAAGTGTCAAACGAGGAGCAGTTGGAAAAGATGCAAATCGTTGTTTTGAATTAGAAAGCGCAATGAGAGTTTACTATTTACGCGCTGCGAATGAATTTGAAAGAGAGTTGTGGGTACAAACGATATTGAGTGAAATGGAACATTTGAAATCACAAAACTTGGATCAAGTGAAAGAAATTGTAAGTAGTTTCATGATTACTAACTCGATAGTCTGCTGAAGAAACGCAAGAAAGTGGTTTGCATGAATACATGATTTTCATATCGTCCAATGGAGCACATTACAAACGTTGGATAGAGTTTGGCGAAGCAGCGAACGAGTTACGTATCAAATTACAAAAAGATGGTATGCCACTCATGAACATTCATTTGGCTGATATGATAACTGTTCGACACTTGACGCCACAACTTATTAGCCATTTCCAAATTGACAGAAGTGAAATTGATTTAACATTTGCGATAGAAATTAACAACTCGGATCCAGTGTTAATTGTTGCATTAACAAAAGAATCGAAAAAGATGTGGATGGATGAACTATTTATTGCGATTAGTAGTTATGGTGATGATAAAGATGAAGTAAAAGAGGAAATCAAAGAAGAAGTTGTAGAATCACCAAGAACACCTGTCGTAGAAACACCACAAGTTACTGTACCAACACCTGTGGAAGCAACTCCTACTGTTGAACAAACTCCTACTGTTGTCACCACTACTAAACCAGTAGTAACAGCAACACCCACTGAACCAGTTGTAACTACACCAACCAAAGCAAAAACAACTAAACCAAAAACAAAGAAGAGAGATATCCTCGCAGAATTAGGAATCACCAATATCGAATCGAAAGATTACACCAAAGCACGCATTATTGATCTCTCACTTGTTCGTAATGGTACCACACCAATTCTCATGAGAATCACCGAATACAATCGTGGAGATATTCGTGTTGAACAAGTTGAACTATGTTCGAATTCGATCGACTCACGATTTGTGTTTATACTAGATTGTGGAAAGACTATTTACCAATGGAACGGTAACAAGTCAAATCGTTTAGTTCGTGCAAAAGGAATGGAAATTTCTAGTACTATTAAATACAAGGAAAGAGGTGGAACAGCAAAAGTTGTCATCATTGATAATGAATCACCAGAATCTAGAGAAGAGTTTATGAAACTCGTAGGCGGGTATGATCCACAAATGGAAAATAGATCCGTGCAATTGACTATTCCAAAATGTGCGTTTTATCGTATTGGAAAGGAGTCGTATGGTCACTATTCCAGAATGGAATACTGTTAAACCATTGAAAGAATTATTAGCAAGTAAATACGCCTATGTACTCGATGTTGGTGATGAATTATTCGTTTGGAATGGAAAGAATGCTACCAGTCAACAAAAGAATCTGGCCATGTTAATCGCGTATCATTTACAACAAGCAAAACCTATTTGGACAGGAATTACAAAAGTTATCGAAGAAGGAGAGCATGTACTCTGGAAAGAAAAGTTTATTGGATATTTGGGTATGTTACCCATTCAAACAAGTGCTGCTCCCGTTACCGTAAAAACAAGTGCACCCATACAAGTCGAAATCAATTTACAAGATATGCTCGATGGAAAATACAAAATTCCAAAACGTGTAGAAAAGTTTGATCAAGTAAGAGAACATCGAATGCAGATTTGGCGTGCCAGTGAAACTGAAAAAATTCCAGTACAAGATCCAGGTCATTTCTACGCCGATGAAGCGTACATTTTACAACACACGTACAAACTCAAAAGTGAAAATGATTTGAATGCAATCATGTTCTGGCAAGGTCGTGATGCGTCTAAAAAAATCAAAGGAGCAAGTGCATTATTATCTGTTGGAATTGATGAAAATGGAGAAGCAGAACAAATGCGTGTTGAACAAAACAAGGAAAGAGAGTGGTTCTTGTGGTCGTTAAAAGAAGTCAAATTACGCGCCATTGTGCATTTATCAAGATCCATTAATAATCATTCAAGATTATATGAAATTAAAGGAAAAGATGATATCGATACAAGAGCAATCGAGCTAAGTAACAATGTAAGTTTTTTGTACGTGTAGTTGACCATGTAGCATTATTATAACTTGAACTCGAATCATGTGTATTTTATTCATTCCAACGAGTATGCATACTTGTGGATTGGATCAAAGAGTGAAACACATGAACGTGAAATTGGTTTAGAGTTGGCGAAACGTATTGTACAACATAATGTACGTACTGCATTATCGATTGTACCTGTACAAGAGTTATCAGATGCACCAGCTACGTTTTATCAACTATTTGATACATTGCGTACCAAGTATGCTACACCAATTACTCGTGTTCCTCGTATTTTCTCGTTGGGAACATTTTCCATTGAAGAGAATGATTCATTAACGCAAGATGACTTGTATGATAATGGATTTGGAGCTTGTTTAGTAGATAACGGTGAAGCAGTGTTAGTGTGGATTGGTAGATCCGTTGCTGATGCACTAAGAAGAAAAGCGTTGAAACTAGCGGATGACTATGCCAAGTTTGTGAAAAAGAGTGCGTTTATCGTACAACCTGGTAGAGAGCCTATTGAATTTACTGCTCATTTCCGTGCATGGAGTAGAATCATGACAAGAACAGCTTCAAGAACTGTTACTAGTGCCATGACACGCAAAGCATCTGCAAAGATTGCTGTACCATCGGGAGCTGACTTTGTTACTCCTGTTAGTAGTGTACTAAAGGCGTACGAAACACAAACGTACTCGTACGAAGAGTTATTGAGAAGCATACCGGAAGGTGTGGATGCTGGAAAATTGGAAACATATCTTTCTGAAAGAGAATTTTTCGAAGTGTTTGAGATGACGTTAAAAGAATATCAAAAACTGCCTACATGGAAGCAAGCACAGCTCAAGCAGGCCGTGTATTTGTATTAAGTAAGAATTTTGAGAGTCAATCTCCATTTTCAAGATGCAATTAGAGTAATGTTGTCCCAAATAAATTATTAGTAATAATTGCTACTAATTTTGTTGGAGATCAGCAGTAGTTATTTTTAGTTTCAATTGTACTGAAATTTTGAAAGCGATCTGGCTGCAATTAATACAATGTTAACCAGCACATTATGTTAGTCTAGACACTACTGTTAATACTGTGTATACCTATGTATACCTCGTGGTAGTTGTGCCAGCAAAAATATCGAGCTACGATAGTAATAACTTAATAGTCCACCCAAAGCGAAAAAGCCAACCATTTATGACGATAGTACGTTAGAACATGTCGCACCTCATCTGTCATTCGTTTCAATCTCGGATGGTTTTTTAGAACTAAGAAATCCTATTTTATTCCAATTATGGAATACATTGCTCAAACGACACTTATCTTGACTTATTTAGTTGCAAAATGGCAGAAATAAAGACAGTTCATGAGTGATTGCTTGATGTCATGATGCACAAAATGTCAGAAAAACAAAATCAAGAAGAAGAAAACATGCAACCAGACTTGCTGGACATGATTGATTTTTATGATGCGTTCGCTTTCGGTACTGCAGCTCCAACTATAACAACTATGCCGGTAGATGAACGGCCGAGAGAAGAACTATACACATTCGAACAACAGTCCGAGTCATCGAGAAAGCGACGATTTTCGTACTCATTCGAGTTTGACGAAAAGAGATTTCGATTGGAGCACGGTGATCACGTAATTAGAAGTAAAAGCGTATCCCCAGAAGATCACAAACCATCTCATCGTACACAAGAAGATGATTTTCTTAGCAACGAAGAAGCACATGAGATTCTTGCCAACGTATCGGCTCCAACGCTATCTACTCCTACTATCCGTCATACCCCAGCTCCACCACCTCAAGCACTACGAAGAGTATCACCGCCAGCCCCGCGAACCTCCCCAACGACACCATCCACTCCTGCAACACCGCAAACTCCCAATGAGAATCGATATTTGGTAAAAATGGGAAATAAACGAAATAGAAAAAAACATTCTGATGAACGACCCAAAAAACCTGAAGATGCCTTTATGATGACTTATTCTTTAAAAAAATAAACAAATGTACTATATGTAATTCAACTTGAATTGGTGTCCTAAGCACTTAACTTTGCAATGATTTGCCGAATTTGATTAATTTTACTTTCTTATTCAAATTCTAATGGTACTACGTACCAATACCCATGTACCTTGCTTGTAATAGTTGCAGCGTTGCATAATTATTCTTGTAAAACTTGAAATGTACACAAACACGTTCCGCTCTGTCAAGGAGCAAGAGCCCACTCACGTAAAGGGTATCACACTTTGCGAACAATTCTACATCAACAATGTATCTCCTATTCTATCGACGTTCCCTCAATTCGAACAGAATCACTGTGCCTGTTTAATTGGTTTTGGTTCAGAAGTATTAGGTTATGACACGCGTATGTCAGAAGATCACGACTATGGACCGCGCTTAATTATCATTTTACCAGATGAATATTACGCAGAACACTCTCAAGCAATGCACAACAAACTCGCAAATGAATTACCACGAACATTTTTTACCACGGTGTCAAGTTCTACACAGTACAATCATACTTTTCACATTATTGGGGACCATGCGACAACTTTTCACAACTTAGTACTCGAGAATGGCTCAGTATTCCTCAACAAAGACTGCTAGGTGTAACAGCAGGAAAAATCTATCACGATGGATTCGGAATAGTTTCCTCCATTCGACAAAATGCATCCTACTACCCAACATCTATTTGGTTGTACATGATCGTTGTACAACTCTCAAAAATTGGTCAAGATGTTGCCTTTGTAGGTCGTACTAGTATAGTTGACGATCACCTTGGTTCGCAACTACTTGTTGCTTCTCTAGTTAAAGACATGATGAAACTGTGCTTTTTGATCGAGAAAAAGTATTATCCATACAACAAGTGGTTTGGTACTGCGTTCAAAGCGATGAATTCAACGATTGGTTCGCTGTTTGAACGTGTCATCTTGAACAGAGAAGATGCACTGGTTGACTGCTACACTGAGCTTGTTGATATGATTAACAAGAAAGTACTTGGCATCATAGATATAGAGCTACTTACTGTAGAATCAGCTGTACATCAGTTCCACGATAGACCTTTCATTGTTTTTGACCCTGATGTCTTTATCAAACCAATTATGAATCTACTTGTTTCTTCTGAACTTGATACTCACTCTGAAAACGTTCGCGCCATTATTAACGACGGTTTGCACAAAAATTTTGTTCCTCCCGTGGGTGCAATTGATCAAGTTATATGCCAAACAGAGTTCTTGGAGCAGCCACCATTGTTCTCGAGATTTGGGCAATATTTCTTTTAAAACGTCACATAACTTAGACAGTAGTTTCCTTAGTCATTAGTAGTGTTCCACTTTATTTCCAAAGTATGCCAGTAAGCGAGGAGAATCGATTTAGATGCATTTAAATGAAGCTAGCTAACGAGACGTGAACTGATAAAGAGATTCTTTGGTCAAAATAGTAACTCAGAGCCCTCCGCATCAAGCTCAGCTACTCCTTTAAGATGTTTTTTACGCTAGCTTTTATGTGGCTAGATAATAGTGGGAGGCTATTTCTGCCGGCTCTACGCAACCCTTAACTTAATGAAGACTGGTTTGCTACTATAAAAGTAGCTAGCGCGATTTATTCTGAGCTAAGCTTTCTGTGATATTAGGAGACTTGCAGCTTCACACATCTAAGAAACACAATGAAGTCATATCGTGAAGATAGAGTACCAAAAGAATGCATCTTTTCATTCAAGGTATTAGCTAGGGACAACAACATGGTAGGCAAGAAGGAGCGAATCCGCGTGGCTGCAAAAGATGGAAAAAGAAAAAGAATATCAGTACCTGTTACCCTCATTATTAGCAACATGTAGGTTACATTGTTTTCATCTAACTAATCATTAGGGTCTACTCTCCGTCTAAAGCTGCAGAAAACATTGGTGTCAGTGTAAGCACATTAAGAAGACGCTTTGCCGAGCTAGCCAACGGAACAAACTGGCCTATCACCGAGCTCGAATGGGAAGAAACGCATGCGCGTGCAAGTCCCATTGACAACAAAGCCTCAATATCGGCACTAGTTCATGAAAAAAATACCAAAAATTGCGTCTTTATTGACTCGATAACACAAT
>JAESGV010000881.1_pt1 | contig 12993 bp, 12 predicted proteins | sample 9269781 | NCBI WGS metagenome assembly JAESGV01 (sample SAMN15741586, study PRJNA653496) | algae metagenome | isolation source: Tildeniella torsiva UHER 1998/13D and co-occurring heterotrophs from... | place: Slovakia: Slovak Paradise National Park, Hrabusice, Kosice Region | collected 2000-01-01 | reverse complement strand
CAACCGGATGATCTCGCGCCGGTACTCCTCAGGCAGATACTTCCAACGACGACAACCCATGACACAACCTCCTCGAGAGAACCCACATCCTCAACGAGGTGTTGCACCGATCCCTTGAGATCGCCGACCCACAGGTCGGATCTCGCACTACAGAACGGCCGGAGGGGCTGCGGAAGGGGGCGGCGGCACCGGAGGACCGGAACCGGAGCCGGGGTCAGACGGGGCGGGGCGGCAGGAACGTGCCGGTCAGGCCCTCGCCGTAGACCGCCATGTCCGGGGTGCGGGGCAGCCCGAGGCTGCGAAGCTCCTCCGCGATCGCGCCCGTGCCCAGCTCCATCTCGACGTCGGCGGGATCGATCACGCCGGCGCCGAGGTCGATCGTGAGCGGCAGCTCGGTGGCGACACCGTCCAGGTACGAGTACGTGATGGTCTCGGTGACCGTCGGCGCGTCGTCGCTCAGCACCCGCGGGAACGTCACGGTCATCACCTGCTCGCCGCCGCTCGCGAGTCGCACCGTGACCGACTCGCCCTCGTACGCGAACGTCAGGTCCTCGACCGTCTTGGGCAGGCCCAGCACCTGGTTGCCCGCCTTCATGGTGAACTCCTGGTCGACCGGCATGCGGTAGACGAAGGCGCCGGCACGCTCGGGCTGCCCGACGGGCTGGGCGAGCAGTCCGAGGTTCACCTCGTTGTAGTCACCCCAGGGGTTGACGACGTAGTCGACGAGGGCGACCAGGAACATCGCCTGGCCCGGTGCGACCTCCAGCACCTCGAACGCGTCGCCGGGCAGGAGCGCCCGGGCGGCGTCGATCGGCACCGTGTAGGTGAGCGTGGCCTGCCGCATGTCGTCGACCATCATCGGGAAGTCGATGGCGACGCCGTCGATCTCGCCCCAGTGCGTCGTGTCCGAGCTCATCGTTCTCCCCTGGTGGTGCGGCCGTGCGTGCGGCGCCGAGCATCTGACGGTGCGTCAGAGCCGGCCCAGCCTGCCGCGCCCGGATCCGTCGGCGCCACTGCAGCGACGCGGTCCCGGTGCCGCGGGCGTCGCGCCGGGTCGTAGCCTCGTGCGCATGAGCACGGACGCCGATCGACCCGAGCTGTTCCACTTCGACAACTCCTTCGTCCGGGACCTCGAGGGCCTGTACGAGCCGTGGGCCGCGGTGCATGCCTCGGCCCCCCGTCTCTTGGTGCTCAACGAGGCCCTCGCCGAGGAGCTGGGCTCGAGCGCCGACCGTCTACGCAGCGCGGAGGGGGTGGCGGTCCTCGTCGGCAACGCGGTGCCGGCCGGCGCGGAACCCGTGGCGCAGGCCTACGCCGGGCACCAGTTCGGCGGCTACTCGCCACGTCTCGGTGACGGGCGGGCACTGCTGCTCGGCGAGATCATCGATCCGTCGGGGCGTCGCCGTGACCTGCATCTCAAGGGCTCCGGTCGCACGCCCTTCGCCCGCGGTGGCGACGGGCTCGCTGCGGTCGGGCCGATGCTGCGCGAGTACGTCATCGCCGAGGCGATGCACGCCCTGCGCATCCCCACCACCCGGTCGCTGGCCGTCGTGGCGACGGGCGACGAGGTCGAACGCGACACGATGCTGCCCGGTGCGGTCCTGAGCCGGATCGCATCGAGCCATCTGCGGGTCGGGACGTTCCAGTACGCGGCGGCGCAGGGGGACCCCACCCTCCTGTCCCGATTGGTCGACCATGCGATCGCACGTCACCACCCGGGCGCCGCCGAGGCGGAGCGGCCGGCGCTCGCCATGCTCGAGGCGGTGGTCGAGGCGCAGGCGACCTTGGTCGCCGACTGGATGCTCGTCGGCTTCGTCCACGGGGTGATGAACACCGACAACATGACGATCTCCGGGGAGACGATCGACTACGGCCCGTGTGCGTTCATGGAGGCCTACGACCTGGCGACCGTGTTCAGCTCGATCGACCACGGCGGTCGCTACGCGTACGGCAACCAGCCCCAGATCGCCATGTGGAACCTCGCACGTCTGGCCGAGGCGCTGCTGGAGCTCATCGAGGCCGACACCGACGTGGCCGTCGCCGCGGCCACCGACGTCGTCCAGGGCTTCGCGCCGCGGTTCGACCGGCACTGGCGATCGGGCATGTGCCAGAAGCTGGCCCTGGGCGACGAGCAGCCCGGTGATGTCGAGCTGATCACCGACCTGCTCGACCTGTTCCAGGCGCAGCGCCTCGATCTGACGTCGACGATGCGCTCGCTGTCCTCGGCGCTGCGTGGCGATGTCGGCGCCGTCACGGAACGGGTCGAGGACGCCGAGCGGGTGGCTGCCTGGATCGACCGCTGGACGGCGAGGGTGCGCACGACCCAGCCGGACCTCGGCGCCGCTGCGGACGCGATGGACCGGGTCAATCCCGTGTACGTCCCGCGCAACCACCTGGTCGAGGAGGCGCTCGAGGCCGCCACGGCCGGCGACCTCGGTCCCTTCACCGAGCTGGTCGAGGTCCTCGCGTCGCCGTTCGACGAGCAGCCCGGACGGGAGCGCTACGCAGAGCCCTCGACGTCGAGCGTGCCGTACCGGACGTTCTGCGGGACCTGAGTCAGGACGACGCCTGCGCCTCCTCGAGCGCAGCACGGAACTCGGCGATCGCTTCCTTGTGGTCGACCATGGGCGCCGGGTAGCCGGTGCGCTGCCGTGTCGCCTCGCCCGGCTCGTGGATCTCCGGCGCGTCGACGTCCCCGAGCTCTGGCACGTAGCGACGGATGTAGACGCCGTCGGGGTCGAAACGACGTGACTGCACGGTCGGGTTGAGGATCCGGTGCGGGTTGGTGTCGGTCCCGGTGCCCGCCGTCCACTGCCAGTTCAGTTGGTTGTTGGCGACGTCGCCGTCGGCGAGCCAGTCCATGAAGTGCGCGGCGCCCGGACGCCAGTCCTGGTGGAGGTCCTTGGTGAGGAACGACGCGACGATCATCCGCGCCCGGTTGTGCATGTAGCCCTCGGCGCGCAGCTGGCGCATTCCGGCGTCGACGATCGGGAACCCCGTCCTGCCCTCGGTCCAGGCGGCCAGCGCGTCGGGGTCGTCGTTCCAGTCGTCACCGCGTGGCCGGTAGTCGACGTGCGCGACCTCGGGCCGGGCGGCGAGGATCTGGTGGTAGAAGTCGCGCCAGCAGAGCTGGCGGACGAACGCCGCCCCTCCCGGGCGGTCCCGGAGTCGGGTCGCGACCTCGAGCGGCGAGAGGCAGCCGAAGTGCAATGCCGCGGACAGGTGCGCGGTGCCGTCGGCGGGCAGGTCGTCGTGCAGGTCCTCGTAGTGCTCCAGGTCGGACGCGGCCCACGACCGCAACGACGCCAGCGCCACGGACTCGCCACCGGGCGCGAGCGAGGGGGAGCGCTCCCCGTCCACCAGGTCGTCGAGCGCGGGCAGGTCGTCCGACGTGATGCCGTCCGGCAGACGGAGCGCCTCCGGGGTGTCGGCGAGCGGCCGCCAGGCGTGCTCGAGCCAACGGCGGTGGAAGGGCGTGAACACCTTCCAGAACCCGCCGCCGGACGGCGACGTGTCCCCGGGCGGCACGACGGTGATCCCCGGGTGCAGCACCAGCTCGACGTCATCGCCGAGCACCTGTTCGAGTGCCGCGCTGCGCCGTCCCGCGTAGGCGCTGACGTCCTCGCTCATGTGCACCTCCGACGCGCCCACCTCGCCCGCCACCTCGGCCACCGTCTCGACCCACGGACCGCGCCGGACGATCAGGTCGGCGCCCAGCTCGCGCAGGGTCGATCGCAGGTCCTCCAACGCGTCGAGCAGCACCGCGATCCGGTTCGGGGACCCGTGCAGCGCGAGCGCCTCGGGGTCGAACACGAACAGCGGGACCACCCGCTCCGCAGCGCCCGCGGCGGCGAGCGCCGGGAGGTCGCGGGTCCGCAGATCGCGGGTGAACACCATGACGGACGTGGTCGGGTCGCTGGACACGTCACCGTCCTACCCCACGTCGGCGTTCGCCGGTCGCCGGGTCGCTGCGATGACAAGTGTTGACGGTGGCGCGGGACGGTACGAAGCTCGTCGAGATGTACCGACCGGAACCGATCGACCTGGGCCCGGGGACGTTGCTGTGGCGCTGGGCGGGGGACCACCGGTTGTCCTTCAGCGGCCTGGCCGCCGGCATCCTGCAGCTCATGCATCCCGGGCTCGGCGCAGGCGTCGCGCAGCACTCGGCGTTCTTCACCGAGCCGTGGGACCGGATCGAGCGCTCGATGCCCGAGATCCTCGGCGTGGTCTACGACGGGCCGGAGGCCGAGGTCACGGGGCGGCGGGTGCGCGACTACCACCGCCGCATCAAGGGCGTCGACGAGCAAGGACGTCGCTACAACGCCCTGTCGCCGGAGACGTTCTGGTGGGCGCACGCCACGTTCCAGTTCGCGGTCGAGCAGGTCGCGGATCGCTTCGACGCCCGACGGCTCGGCCCCGAGGACCGCGAGCGCCTCTACCGCGAGGGCGTCGAGTGGTACCGCCGCTACGGCGTGAGCACGCGACCCGTGCCCGGGGACCGGGCCGCGTGGGGCGTGACGTGGGACCGGTACTGCGACGAGGTGCTCGAACTGACGTCGGCGGCGGAGCGGGCGGTCGACATGGCGCTGCACGACAAGATCAGCGACCTGCCCGGCCTGCCGGGCTGGTCGGCGCCGATCCAACGGGAGGTGCTGACGCCGCTGCTCAAGCTGACCGCGATCGGCGGCCTTCCGTCGAGGGTCCGTCGGCGGTTCGACATCCCCTGGAGTGCTCGCGAGGCGGCCGAGCTGAAGGTGCTCGAGCTCTGGGTCCGCGAGTCGTGGCGGTGGATGCCGCGCTCACGTCGGTACGCGCCACGTGCGGCGGACGGGTGGCGGCGCGCGTCGGCGGAGCGACGGGAGCTCGCACATCTCGAGCGCCGGTTCGCGTTGAGCGGGGTCTGAGTGGCACGCCCGGTGACGATCGACGTCGACGACCTGTTCCGGGCGGCGATGAGCGCCGGGGCGGCCGACGAGACGACGACCAGGATCCTCGACGCCGCGGGTGAGGTGTTCGTCGAACGTGGCATCCGCCGATCGAGCGTCGAGATGATCGCCGAGCGCAGCGGGGTGGGGCGCACCACTGTGTACCGACGGTTCGAGAACCGCCAGCAGATCGTGCAGGCCGTGCTGGGACGGGAGTGCCACCGCTTCTTCGGGTCGATCCTGTCGGCCACGTCGGGTGAGCAGCGTCTCGAGGACCGTGTGATCGAGGGGCTGCTGATGGGGCTCCATGCGGCGGACACGTCGGTGCTGTCGGAGCTCCTGCGCACCGAGCCCGAGCTGCTGGGGCTCCTGACCGTCGACGGCGAGGCGGTCGTGGCGACCGCGACGATGGTGCTGGTCGCGTTCTTCGGCCCGGTGGCCGAGGAGGAGGACCGTCGTCGTGTGGCGGCCGTGGCCGAGCTCCTGGTGCGGCTGTCGATCTCGTGGGTGCTGACGCCCAGCACGGCAATGCCGCTCGCCGACGATGCCGAGTCCCGCCGCTCGCTGCACACCCTGCTGGACCCGGTGCTGGTTCCGCTCGCCGACCTGCGAGGGTAGGAGGTCCTCATGGAACCAGAGGTCTTCCGCAACGAGGTCGAGCGACGTTACGAGCTCCGCATCGACGAGCAGGTCGTGGGCGTCGCCGACTTCCACGAGCAGGGCGGGACCGTGGTGATGCCCCACACGGTGGTCGATCCGTCGTACCGGGGGCAGGGCATGGCGGCGGTGCTGGTGCGCGGCGCCCTCAACGACCTCCGGGCCCGGGGCGCCACGGTCGACCCGCAGTGCTGGTACGTGGCCGAGTTCATCACGAACCACCCTGACTACGCCGACCTCCTCGCCAACTGAGCCGCCTCGGGCACCGAGGGGGAGGGGCTGGCGGAGTGGCGGTGCGCCGGAACTCGGCCATCTGTGATCTGAAACCGACGCCATGGCCTCGGTTTCAGATCACAGATGGATTGATGTGGTCGGTAGGAGTGCCGTTCGGTCGACGTCCGGCCGCCCACTGCCCGACAACTATTCTTCGGTCGTCGGACGGTCCGGCGGGACGGAGGACGACGATGTCGAGCGAGTGGGGGCCACTGGCCGGGCTGATCGGTGAGTGGGAGGGCATCGGCGGCATCGACGTCGCCTACTCCCACGAGCGCCACGCGGTCATCGAGACCCCGTACTCCGAGAAGGTCACGATGAAGCCGTTCGGCCCGGTCCGCAACGGTCGCCAGGAGCTGTTCGGCCTCGACTACCGCACGGCGATGTGGCGCGGCAGCGAGGAGAACCCGTTCCACACCGAGGTCGGCTACTGGCTCTGGGACGCGGCCGCCGGCGAGGTCCTGCGGTGCTTCGTGGTGCCCCGGGGCATCACGGTCACCTCGGGCGGCATCGCGTCGGCGGATGCCCGGACCTTCACGATGCGAGCGGCCCAGGAGGGCTCGCCGTACCGGATCGGTGAGAACACCTATCTGGCCGCCAACGCGAGCACCGTCGCGTACGAGTCGACCGTCAGCGTCGGCGACGGCACCTGGAGCTACGACGAGGTGACGACGTTGCGCATGGCGGAGATCGAGGGCGAGTTCGCCCACACCGACCGCAACACGCTGGTCCGGGTCGCCTGAGGCCGGGCGGGTTCAGGAGCGTTCGAAGAACGCGGTGATGGCGGCGATGTTCTCCTCGCCACCGGCGAGCTGCGCGAACTCCGCGTACTCGCGGTCGATCGCGTCGAGCCACGACTGACGACGACGTTCCCGCACCAGACGCGTCGTCGTGCGCAGGGCGATGGGAGGCTGGTCCGCCAGGCGTCGGGCGATCGAGAGGGCTTCCGGCAGCAGCTGGTCACCGTCGACCATGCGCAGCGCCAGTCCGTGGCGCACCGCGTCTTCTGCGCTGATCCAGTCACCGGTCAGCAGGTGCCACGCCGCGGCCTGCGGTCCCATGGCCTCCGCAAGCGTCACGCTCGCAGCGGCCTCGGTGGTGACGCCGAGGCCGACGAAGGGCGCCTTGAAGCGAGCGTCGGGTCCCACCAGCACGATCTCGCACCAGGGCAGCACGGTCAGCCCGAATCCGACCCCCATGCCGTTGGCGGCGGCCACCAACGGGACCTGGACCTCGGTGAGCGCCCGCATGAGGCCACGGAAACCCCCGTCGGGCTCCGCATGGCGCGGATCGCCGAACTCGCCCAGGTCCTGGCCGACGGTGAAGGCACGCCCCTCGCCCGTGAGCACGATGCAGCGGATCCCGTCGTCCACCGCCGAGTCGAGGGCGTCACGGGTGCCGTTCCACATCTCGATGGACATCGCGTTGAGCGCGTCCGGTCGTGTCCAGGTGATGAGTCGGACGCCGTCGTCGTCGGTGATGCGGAGCTGGTCGGTCACGTGGTGGTCCTCCCGGAGATGCCGTGGAGCACGAGGTCCACGAGTCGGTCGATGTCGATGGCGTCGAGCCCGGCCTTGGTGCACAGCAGGGTGTTGGCGAGCATCGTGCCCAGGAAGACCCCGGCCAGCTGCTCCGCCTCCACCCCGGACACGACCTCGTCGGCGAACAACGGCGCCATGGCGGCCAGCAGGTCGCGCAGCACGTCACCGGCGGGGTGCTCGTGGTGCTCGAGGTTCTCGAGCACCCGCCCGGTGCGCTCCAGACGCGGGCTGAGCGCGTGGCCGGCGGCGGCGAGGCGCTGCGCGAGCGTCGGCAGCTCGCCGGCGGCCCGGAGCTGGGGGATCAGCGTGTCCAGACCCAGGGCGGCGTCACGGGTGGCGTCGAGCAGGGCGGCCTTGTCGGGGAAGTAGCGGAAGATCGTCCCCTCGGACACCTCGGCGGCCCGGGCGAGGTCCGCGGTGGTGAAGGCCGGTCCACGTTCGGCGAACAGCTCGGTGGCGGCCTCGAGGATCGACGCACGACGTGCATCGGGGTCCAGACGTGTGGCGCGGATGCGCGCAGGCTGTTGAGTCACCACTCAACAATTCTAGGGGCATCGACCCCCGGTCGTACGGGGTCATGTGGCTGATGCCACATCCGTTGCGGCCGACGGCGGCGGCCGGTGATACTGAGCGGGTACTCATTTGGGCACCCCCCGGCGCCCGATCATGCAGGGACCGGCGTCTCGCCGGCCGAGGAGGAGCAATGTTCAGTCGTCTCGGAGCCTGGTGCGCGCGCCGTCGCGGCACCGTCGTGCTCCTGTGGTTGGCCGTGCTCCTGGCGCTGGGCGCGTGGTCCGGTGCGGTGGGATCGAACTTCTCGACCGAGTTCGGGCTGCCCGACGTCGAGAGTAAGCGTGGCTTCGACATCCTCGACGAGGAGATGGGCGGCACGGGCACCGGCCTCGAGGGCACGGTCGTGTTCCAGTCCGACGCCGGGTTCGACGACCCTGCGGTCCAGGCCGAGATCGACGAGTACCTCGCACGGATCGCCGAGACGCCCGACACGACGGTCACCGGACCCTTCGACGAGGAGCAGGCGCCGTCCGAGGCGATGCTGGCCTGGTACACGTCCGGCGTCGACGACCCGGCCGAGCTGCAGTCGCTGTTCGGTGACGGCGCCTCGCAGGTGTCCGAGGACGGCACCGTCGCCTACGCCACCGTCTCGATCCCGGCCGACACGGACCTCGAGGCTGCGATGGAGCTCGGTGAGGAGTGGCGCGAGTTCGAGCCCGACATCGATGGGCTGCGCATCGAGTACGGCGGCGACGTCTTCACGGAGTTCGAGGCGCCCGCCGCCGAGCTCATCGGCCTGGCGTTCGCGATCGTCATCCTGATCCTGGCGTTCGGCTCGGTGCTCGCCATGGGCCTGCCCATCGGCACCGCGCTGGCCGGAATCGGTGTCGGCTCGGTCCTGCTGACGCTGCTGTCGCAGGTCATCACCATGCCGGACTTCGCCACGATCCTCGGGATCATGATCGGCCTGGGCGTGGGCATCGACTACGCCCTCTTCATCGTCACGCGGTTCCGCGAGCAGATGCACGCCGGCCACACCGTCGAGGAGTCCATCGCCATCGCCATCGACACCTCGGGACGTGCCGTCACCTTCGCCGGCATCACCGTGGTCATCTCGCTGCTGGGCATGCTCCTGATGGGCGTGAGCTTCGTGACCGGGCTGGGTCTGGGTGCGGCGACGATGGTGCTGGTCACCATGGTCGGCTCCCTGACGCTGCTGCCAGCGCTGCTGTCCTACGCCGGCCCCCGGGTCGAGGTCACCCGCTGGCGTGGGCTCATCTCGGCCGGCTTCGTGGCCGTCGCGCTGCTCGGCGCAGGCCTCAAGATCCAGCCGCTGCTGCTCGGGTTGCCGATCGCGATCCTGGTGCTGCTCGCCGGCTTCGCCGTGGCGCCGCTGCGCCGCGAGGTGCCCCGGCGTGAGCCGAAGCCGCTGCGCGAGACCTTCGCCTACCGCTGGAGCCGGTTCGTCCAGGCCCGACCGTGGCCGCTGGCGCTGGCCGCGACCGCGGTGCTCCTGCTGCTCGCCGTGCCGGTGACCGGCATCCGGCTGGGCTTCTCCGACGCCGGCAACTTCCCCGAGGAGTCGTCCGCCCGTCAGGCCTACGACCTGTTGTCGGACGGGTTCGGTCCCGGCTCGAACGGCACGGTGCTGATGGTGACCGAGGTCCCCGACGGCCTGGATCTGACGACCGCGGCGCCCGTGCTCGCCGTCACCGAGGCCGTGGCGGCGCTCGACGGCGTCGCCTCGGTGTCGCCGCCGGTGCCCTCGAACCCCGAGGACCCGGCCGCCTCCACCGCCGTGCTGTGGAGCGTGACCCCCGAGACCGCGCCGCAGGACGAGGCGACCTCCGACCTGGTCGGCGAGCTCCGTGACACCGTGCTCCCAGCGGCGACCGAGGGCACCGGGATGGACGTGCTCGTGTCGGGCATCGTCGGCATCCAGGTCGACTTCTCCGAGTACCTGGCCGGTCGTCTGCTGCTGTTCTTCGGCGCCGTGCTCGGCCTGTCGTTCCTCCTGCTGATGGTGGTGTTCCGTTCGCTGCTCGTCCCGCTCAAGGCCGTGATCATGAACCTGCTGTCGATCGGCGCCGCCTACGGCGTGCTGGTCGCGATCTTCCAGTGGGGCTGGGCCAAGGACCTGTTCGGCGTCGAGCCTGCGCCGATCGAGCCCTTCCTGCCGATGATGCTCTTCGCCATCGTGTTCGGGTTGTCGATGGACTACGAGGTGTTCCTGCTCTCACGGGTGCGTGAGGAGTGGCTGCGCACCGGCGACAGCCACACGTCGGTGGCCGACGGCCTTGCCGCCACCGCCCGGGTCATCACCGCTGCCGCGGCGATCATGATCGTCGTGTTCGGCAGCTTCCTGCTCGAGTCCGACCGGGTCGTGAAGCTGATGGGCTTCGGGTTGGCGCTCGCGGTCTTCCTGGACGCCACGGTGGTCCGCATGCTCCTGGTGCCCGCCACCATGGAGCTGCTCGGCGACAAGAACTGGTGGCTGCCCAAGTGGCTCGATCGGCTGCTGCCGACGGTCAACGTCGAGGGCTCCCACGACGAGGTCATCGAGGAGCTCGAGCGCGACGAGGTCCTGGTCTGAGCCAGGCCGTTCAGCACATAGAGGGGTCGTCATCCACACGAAGAGGGGGGTGACGTCGTGGCGACTGCAGCGTCCCCTAACGGCACCTATGGGACCCCATGCGTGCGAAATCTCGGGTCCTCGCGTTGCAGAGCAACACGAAACACCGAGATTTCGAGGACTCCCGACACCACCGACGATTCCGCGGAATCACCGCGGTGCCCCTGATCGCCGGATCGATGACAACGACGGAAGTGTTCCTGGGTCGTCTCCTCAGACACTGTCGCGATACCGGTGCGGCAGCTCGTGCAGCGTTCGTTGCACGAGCTGCTGCAGCCCCATCATCAGCTGCGACAGCGACTCCGGGAACGCCACCTCGCCTTCCCGCGGCGGCAGCGCCGGCTCGAGGTTCGGTTCGTGTCTCATCTCGACGTGTTCCATCGGCTCGTCGAAGCGCCATCGAAACATCTCCGACCCGGTCTGCAGTGGCTGTTCGGGCAGGACCCGGACTGGCGTAGCTCGGGCGGCCCGCGGCCGCAGCTCGCCACCGAACGCAGCCGAACTCTCGGTCAGGGCGATGATCGGCAGCACCTGGTGCTTGTCCGCGTTGTTCAGGCCGGCCAGCTCGGCGAACCCAGAACCGCTCGGGCCGAACGGCTGCAGCTGGCGGAGCCACTCGACGAAGTCGGCGTTGAGGTCGAAGCCCAGTCCCCGGAGCCACCCGGCGAACCCCTTCTCGCTTCTACAGATGGGGAAGCTGACGTTCTTCGGCTTCGGTGGCGGTTCGGGGTCACTCTGGCGCACGGCGACCTCCCACATCATGTGGTCGAGCGCCACTCGATAGCTGTGCAGAGCGTCGCCGAGCATCAGGCCCCACCAGAGCAGGGGCGGCGGTGCCAGGAACTCGATAGTCAGCCAGAACTCGCGACGCTCATCGTCGTTGTGCTGATGCAGGATGAACGGATCGCTCGCCATGTACTCAGCGGCATGGACGATGAGACCCTCCTCGAGGTGGCGACCCCACCGATAACGTGCCACCGCAGATGGGCAGAACGGGTTGTCGTCGAGCCCGTCGAGGTCCGCAGGCAACTGGTCCCGTTCAAGGTCCCAGAACCTGACCCGACCCATCGGCAAGTGCAGATTCCGCTCGTCCATCACGCCAGTGTCGACCAACCACCAGCTGCCGTGGCGGACTCGCATCGCATCGAGGGCATCCCCCTGAGCGGCACGAGTGGGGCATCCGCAGCGGGACGGTTCGGTTCTACCCGATGCAGTCTCTGTTCCGTGTCGCCGGCTCTGAGTCGCTCGCCACTACCGTCGACGAGGTGGGAAGGATCGTTGGGGAGTCGGCGGGAGCTGCTGGGTGCCGTTGACGTTCCCGGCCCATCAAGCGTTGGTGCTGCCGGTGAAGCTCCGGTGGCCGAGCCGCACAGACGGCACGGCGATGTGCGTCGGTGCGGCCGCTCCGGACCTGCTGTATCCAGTGCCGGGGGCTGGCAGCAGCGGCCACGGCGCTGTGGGTGTGGTGCTGCTTGTGGTGCCGCTCACAGTCGGGATCTGCTCGCTGCTGCGCTGGCGCTCGGCGCTCGGCGTGTTCGGGAACCTGCCCGACGCAGGTCCGTTCCGGCTTCACTCGTACCGGGTGATCACGAGCCGACGGCCGACGATGCTGACGACCCTGATGAGCGGCTTGATCGGTGCGGTCAGCCACGTGCTGATCGACGCGTTCAGCCACACCGGCCGTTGGGGGTCCACGCTCCTCGGCCTGGACGAGACGTTGTTCAGCGTGCCGATCAGGGGTGAGATGAGCGGGGCGCGAGTGATCCAGTACTTCGGCCACACCATCGGCTCCGTGGTGGCCATCGGGCTGTTCCTCTACATCGGGCGGAGCCGACGTCTCGACCAGTGGTACGGAACGGCCACCGTTGCCGCGGTGCGGCACTTCACGATGCCGGCATCAGCGCGGGTCACGTTCTGGGGCACGTTCGTCATCGTCGCTGCGGCGGTCACCGCCGCCCTTCGGCTTGCGGGAGCGTCACTCGTGTTCTGTGCCATCGACGGCCTGGTGGCGGGAGCGCTGTGTGCCGGAGCGCTCCCCGTGGCGGAGGGCCGATCAACCCCGGCGGTGCCGGCCGGTCCACCCTGAGCGATGCCGAACGGTGGGGCCTTGGTGCTCAGGTGCCGTTGGTGCAGGTCGGGCATCGGTGAGGTTTGCGCCCGCGTTGTCGTGGTCGTTCCCACGTGCCTGAGCATGCGATGCAGGTGAGGGTTTCGTTGGCGGGTGCGGCTGAGGTCGCACTGGTACGTCCCTCCACCTTTGCGCTGGAGGTCTGTTTGCACGGGGCACAGCGCGGCTGGCTGGATCGTCGTGGGGCGAGCCAGGAGCTGGAGTTGCCAGGGTCTCGTGGACACCTGATTCTGGGGGAGACCCCAGAGGAGGGAGGCCCGGATGGGTCGTCCATCGAAGTACCCCGCCGAGTTCCGTCGTGAGGCCATCGCCCTGGTGAAGAGC
>JAESGV010000880.1_pt1 | contig 13001 bp, 8 predicted proteins | sample 9269781 | NCBI WGS metagenome assembly JAESGV01 (sample SAMN15741586, study PRJNA653496) | algae metagenome | isolation source: Tildeniella torsiva UHER 1998/13D and co-occurring heterotrophs from... | place: Slovakia: Slovak Paradise National Park, Hrabusice, Kosice Region | collected 2000-01-01 | reverse complement strand
GTTTCATTGCGAAGAGAATAGACCATGCGGGGACCATTGTATCCCACAACATAAGCAGAACCATCCTGAGGACCAAGCATCTGGATTTTGGATAATTTCAACAATGTTAACAATTGGATTGGTAATAGGGTTAAGATACTTGAAGAAATGATAAAACATACCTGTAGACTGATCATTACTAAATCAAATAGCCACAGAATCCCAAAAAGTCCAAATGTAAAAAGTTTGATTATTCCCATGCCTACGTAACCCAAATAAAACCGATCAAAGCCACATGTCCCAAAGAAAACTGATAATGCAACTGCTACAAAATAATGGTAGCCGTTTCTACTGTGTAAGTTGTTTTGTTAGAGCGTACGTGTAGTAACATGGTAATTGCTTGTAAAATGTTGGCTCTCCTGTACAATTAACTCCTTCTCGAATTGTGCATGGTACTAGTACTGTCCCGTTTATCGTACAATTTTTAGGTTCATATGTTCTAGTGTCTATTTGCGGTGGTACGCATGTGTATCTTCAAATTAGTTATTCTGTGTTGCGCGTACTGTGTATGGAATAAATTATTACAAGAAGGGAGTTGTTGAGTGAATATAAAGGGTAGAAGCAGGACGGTAATCGTAAGTATGGCGTGCATTTGATGCTTACAAAAGTTAACCACAAACAAGCAAAAGACTTATGTACTATAAAAATGGCTTGTTTACTTTTGCACGATATTCGTCATCTCTAAATTGTGGATTATCCCACCCGGTTGGTAGTGGATGCTTATTAGAAACCAAAAATATACTCTCAATGTGACTGTGGTCTGTGTGTCCGTGACTGATGGCAGGATAGACTGGTGCAACTAAGGATTTGTACATTTGGCCAACAACAGCGCCATTATGAGTAAAAAACATCCTCCCATTATCTCTTTCTCTCATGTCCAAAAAGATACCGACTGTGTCCCCATGCTTTATCTGTACGAAAGCAAATTCTCGTTTGTCGTTCAGATTTCGTGAATATAATGATTTGTTTGAAAGATACATGCCTTTTCCATGTTCGTTACCATCTCTGCCGATATACGCATTTACAGAACAATTGTTTGAGCCCTCCATGCCACCAATCATAGAACCACTATCGTGGGGCACTTCGAAGTGGCCAACTTCGCCAAAGTTAACAGGTACGTCTGTGAGAACAGTTCGCCAGTACGGTTGATGTCCACTAGATTTACGCACAGCAGATGCGAAATCTAGTTTAAACTGAATTACAGTAAGGTGGTAACAGATTGCTTCTCCAAATTTTGTTGACAGTGTTTGAACGTCTACATCAAAGTTGGAAAACGAAACGTCACCATAGTACAGTGTTCTTACCCACGAACCTTTTTGCATGTTCTGTTTACAAAACTCTGACGTTATTTATTCTGGACAATAACAGCGACATCTGCAAATTGCTTGTGATTCTTCACTTCAAAAATCTTTTTTGAGTTTAGTACCACGCACACATAGTCATCAGTAATAGTGAAACCTCCTATTGGCAGCTTTAGCAATGGTTTAACAGGTGTTGGAACCAATATCTGTCCCTCTAATCCCAAACATGAACTAGAATGTTAGATAACTGTATTCTGTCTTACCTGTTATTCTTTCCCCAAGCCAATACCTCTCCGTCATTTCTTACAGCAAAACTCGCAAGTTGTCTTTTACCAGAGAATACCATTCGAATATTATCTAACAATAAAGTTGGCTCGTTGAGAGTAACGTTAACCTGATTTTGACCAAGTGATCCATCTGCATCTATTCCCCAGATATACATTCTTCCTGATGATGTAACACCCATCGTGTGCCAACCACCGCACACGAGTTTAGTCATACCTAGCAGGTGATGCTTTAATGGTACAGGTTTAATAGCGTGCGTGTTGGTAGTACCTCCACCAAGGCGTCCATAGTCGTAGCCCCAACCAACAAATGTGCCATTAGTTAGTTTTGCGTAGTTGTGCCAGCCTCCTACAGATATTTCTTCAATGTTCAGTGACTTTAAGTAAATGGCTTCTTTAAATTCGTTATTTTCATCATCCTCTTGTAGTCTTGCTGTTTGTCCATAATAATTTTGACCTTTTGATAGATATCCTTTTTTTGTTTTCAATATTGTATGCGAGTCGCCAACGAAAACATCCAAAGCAGGACCTGAGTAGTGTTGTTCTACATTTGCACTGTTAAAATTTTTCTCAAACAATCCCTTCTCTACAGAATGTGTAAGACATTAACTCTTCTTACCTGTAGCAAACCAAACAGAGGATTTATCGAGTTCCATTGCATGTACACGTGTACCTTTAAAAAAACTTGCAGCGGTACTTCCTGCTGTTATCAGTTCTCCATCCTCTGTTAGTGCGTACATGCTAGTAAATCGATTGTTCGAAAAGAACACTTTTTTTATATTTTTTCTGTCTTTCAGTTGTGGTGGTTCCTTCCATTTGTTGTCCCTGTAGTACAGTACGTTGCTTGTATGTTGCATTGTTGGTTGGCAAGTTGTCCGGTTGTAACAACAAGTAAATAGTTATTACAATGAATGATTGTCTGCAAAACTAACGTTTAGGATACTGAGATTCAAACAAAGTTTATAAGTAGGTTAGACCGTCAGTGTTTTTCTTTGAATACCTTAACCAAATAGGAGTACGGAATCCAACCAAAACTTTTAAATGTGTGGTCATCTGTGGTGTTGGCGACCATGTACCATGCCCATGCTTTCTTTAGCTTTGTATCTTCGCTTAAATTTCCTTCATTGAACTTGACCCAATACTCATCTCTCAGCGTCTCATACGCCATGCATATCTTCTCTCTCAAGTCATACGCGTTTTTGATATGTTTATAAAGTTCAATAATGTTGCCTGTTATGATTTCAAACTCTGTCTTAACACCAAAGCTGTTCATTAACCGTGTTAATGCAAAGTTAAAATCACGAAACAGTATTTTCGCTTCTTCCATATAGTCTTCTGCACCTGTAACGTGGAATGCAAGTACGCTCGTAGTTGGCGTGATTTTTGGATCACAAAGGTGCAACACTTCTCGGTAAAGCTGTCCTATTATGTTTTCACTTTCATACACGGTCTTGTGTTTGTTTTCCATAAAATCTAACGTCAATAGTAGAAACGCAAACTTACCTGGATATGATCCAGTGCGAAGAGTATAGGATAGTACTGCTTTCTCGCCAGTCTTTTGATAGTCCACAGCACGACTGTGAATCTTTGCAAGTGTTGAGCATATTCTAGCACAAGCACCACTTCCTTCTTTGTCAGCTCTCGCCAACCACAAATTAGAGACCAATCCGAGAATATCTAAACAGTTAGTAAAGAACTTTGTATCATACCACTAGTGATAAACTCTACTATAAAATCAATCATTGCAGCTTTGCTAGTGTTACTTGGCTCTTGTTTCAATGTTGGGTATTCTGTTGGATACCATATTTTTGGAGGTTTCAGATCACTGTTCCACGTTATAAAATACTCATCTCCATCCAAGTCGGAACCTGATGTTTCATTGGTATGTGGTCGATGGCCTTTCTGTGGAAACACAATCACGTTTACGTGATGTGACAAGTCAGTTTTTGGTTTCACTGCTCGTAACACGCGAACGTCACCTGGATGTACACATGGATTCTTGGTAACAGTGACATCGCCTTCGATAACAGTAGCAACGCCATCTTTGACGACTTGAATATATACTTGTCCATACTCTAACGTTTTTGATTCGTCGGTAACGCCCATCAAACTTGCACCTTGTTCAATAAAGATTCTTGTCTTCTTCTGCAAATCTGCGAGTTTCTTCTTACGTATTGTTAAAAGTGATCCAAGCAACATGTCTTCTGTCATTTCTATTCCTGCATCTAACATTGTGATCAAACATTTTGTCATTGGCCCAGGAGATTGTTTCACGATCTTGGTGGCCACCTTTGGGTCAGTCAACATTTGATCAAGCTCTGTTAGCATGTTGTCATGTAATTCCTTGAACACGCAGTCAGAAACGCCAAGTGATGAAAGTAGCGTTATTACTTGTCTATTCAAGTAAACACTATTGAAAATTGCAGGTTTCACAATTTCAAGTTCGGTGTGGGTAGAATCAAATTTCTGCATGCTTGGTCTCAGTACAATACGCCTGCCTTTCAACGATGGATCGAGTGAGAGTACACCCTTGCAACCTCCAATTCTTACTTGAAAAGCAGATACAGGAAAATCTATACCAAGTAACGCTATTATTTCATTCACCAATTCGCGACTGATCTTTCCAATGCCGTCGGTAAAACAGTATTCTCCAACAGTAACATCTTTCGTATAACTTATGTTCTCACTGGTGAGTGCGACAGAAACTGATGTACTCGAGAAGCACTATATTGTAAGAATAACAGTTCACTGCATACCTGACCCATTCTTGCCAACTTTTTTGCTGCAGTGCCGCACTTTTTGAAATCACCCATCCACTTTTGGATACTATCAGCATCCAGTTTCTCTTTGTTGTAGATTTTTTTATCATTCCAAAACATCCATAGTGAATGCTCTTTCAACTGACTACTTGATGCGCCCAAAAAGTCGTATTTTCTGCCAATTATTTTCACGCCATCAGTAAGGTAACCCTTGATACGTTGTAGCAAATCATCAAGCGAGAATCGATGCCTTCTCAACAATCCCAAGTTCTCGTCAGTGAATGAAACACGCAAAAAGTTGCCTAGCTTGTTTTTATAGCCACGTAGTACTCTGTTGTATGAGTACACTTCAGGCGCTATATAGACTATTCTTGTTGGTGTAATGCACACACGTTTTGTTATGACGCACGATTTTGGTATTTTAGGGTCTTTGACATGACCGTAACGACTAACGTATTTCTCGAGTGCGGCTAGAGGATCAAAATGTCGCTTTCTTGTTGCGTACAAAAACTCCATGGCTTTGATAGCTTGTTTTTCGTCTATGCTCTCCAAATATTGATAAAAATCTCTGTCCATATTGATTGCATCAAAAACATTGTTCGTTACTAAACATTGAAGCATGTACTCGAGTTGGAATGATCGATTCCCGTCTTGTATAGGTGTAACGGCTTCTGCTGTTTCATTGATAATTACATCTTGCATCAAAGTTGAAATAAAGTTATGTTCCTTAAGCTTTTTGCGGCGGAAGACTTCTTGTATGTCTTCTAGCAAGCACTCGTTTTTTAGTGTTGCTATGAGAACTCTACAGTGTCCTAAACGATCTGTAAAGTCGCAAGTCTGTGTCCACTTGAATGTGTCTTCCTTCTCAGTGGTTGAACGGAGGATTCTTGGCGGACAACGTAGTATCAAAACGATCGAGTACCAACCATGTTTGTCATAGATTGGATAACACATATCCACGTCTTTAAAATCAGATTGGAACTGATACATTTGTTTTTCGAAAAATTGTAATCCAATCCAATCTTGTTCCGTGTCAATGATAACGAGGAATTCGGTCTTGGGCGTGGTGATGTGTTTCAACGGCACGTGTTCTTTTTGTTGTTTCTGTACGCATATACGAAAGTCGTGTGATGGAAACTCTACTACAGAGAGCTTTTGTTTCCAATCATTCTCCAATTTTTTTGCGTACTGTTTTTGCATAGTTTCGTGTGCTTCGATTAGTGTTTTTCCATGATATGGATCGTCTAACACCAATTTGTTTCTGTACGCAATTTGCATGGTTGATAACTCGGGAGCGTTTTCGTGAAAACTCGTTGCTAGCGTTATCAGCATCATTTGGCCTGTCATATCTAATGCCTTTGTTTGTTAGAATAGCGCAATAATACATACAATCTGATTGAGAGTTGCTTGCCATTCGCTGCAGTCGACAACGTTAGTTTCATCTGTTACTCGTATCGTCGGTTCTACTATAGGGTAGTTTTCACATAGTGCTATGTGCAAAAGAAAACCTCGGTAGCGCATTTTGATGTCATTCTCCACGATTGCTTTTCATTAGCTTTTCACTTGTGGCTTACATGCATCAGGATAGACATAAGCGAGCGCCTCTAACTCTTGTTTAGTGTCTTCCATCATAGGAGTTTGGTACTTTGGTGCTAGAGGAAAGTTTACAAAATTTCTTTTGTGTTTCCTAAAATAACCAATGACGAAATAACGAGAAGCAAAAGTATAGGCACATTGAGACTGTCGTAGAGACAAGATCAACAAAAATATGAACGAAAATACAAGTGCTACCATGCATTCTCAGTTAATACGTCAACTATGTTCTCTCCTTTTGTGAATTCAACAGGTTTTGTTAAATTAACTTGTACATCTGAGATATTTGAAATAGATGCCAAGTTCAATACTGAATTTGATTGCAATCTTCCAATATTGTTCAACATTACCATATTGTTCTCATATTCTATGCTTATTTCTTCTAATTTTGTCTTGAGTCCTCTGATAGCTACCTCCACTCTATCGGCAAACGTTGAGTTCATTTTTTGTTCTTCTTGCTTTTGTATTTGAAGTTCAAGTGCTGTCTTCACAAGTTCAAACTCTTCCTTCTTCTTTTGTTGTAGCAGTAAGCGATCCAGAGTTCCAACTCCATCATATCTTTCCATTCTCGGATCAATATGTTGCCAATTTTTTCGTCCTTTTTCTTTCAACTCTTCTTCTCTCGCGATTTGTTCCATTTTCTCTTCTACTGCTTTTCTTTGTTTCTCTCTATTATCTTGTGGGCGAGTTCGTGTATTCTCATCAGTTTTTAATTTCCCAGTATCCTCAGATGATTCACCTTCACTAACAATTTTGGCGTTTCTTTCATCATCTTTGTGACACAAGGGACAAACATGGATCTTTGACTCCACGCAACACGTTTTGTGAAAATGATGTTCACATTGGAACACATACGTTTCATAATCGAGTGAGGAATCTTGTATTCCCTTTTCATCAGGATCTACTATTTCTCTCACGACTATTCCTCCAAATGGTACGCTGCATATCGCACACTGCTCGCTATTTGGTGGTGTACCCTTTTGTCTCAGCTTGAAAAAGTAACTTCCTCGGTTGTACATGTCCGAAGACAACAAATCGCTTTGTGTTTTCAATAGCATGTGTTCATACCGATAATTCGATAAAATTCTCATGACAGTCGTTCGTATTCGATGGAACTGATTGTTACTCATCGAGTCCTTACTGTTCCTCTGATCTTTTGTGATTTTGTTGAGTATCAACGGAATGTCAACATATTTCATCATCGCAGAAATGATGTTTCCAATTAACGCTGATAGACATCGTTGCATCCACAAGTTTGCAAGTATGTTCATCTTTTGTAGTTGATCATTCTTGCGATTGATTTCATTTTGCAATTTTACTTTTTCTTCATCAAGTTCATCCTTTCTACGACGCAAATAGTCAATGTACATTTTCTTTTGTGTGATTCTATTTTCTAGTTTTGTAATGGTTTCGACTAGTTGTCCTGTGCTTGGTGAGACTGGCGATTTTGGTGAGACTAGTGTCTTTGGCGACTTGGGTGAAGTAGCAGGTGACGCTCTGGGAGAATCTAATCTTTTCTTCTTTTCATTTCCATTATTATTTAATTGTCCTTTAAACGTTTCCAACTCTCGAGTCATGACTGCTAATTCTTTTTGACAATCGAGTATATCTTTTTCAACGCTCGCCATTTCTGTATCATAAAATGATAAGTCGTCTGGATCGTACTCTTCTTGCTCTTGTTCTTCATCAGAATCAGAATCGGCCAGTAAATTGTCCAACTCTTTGGCTTGTTTTTCTCGATCTAATTTCTTTTTGGATTGTTCATCTACTACTTGTTTTTTCACGACTGATACACAGTCTGGTTTGACTAATTTTAGTGCATTGTTTCGGAGTTCCTGAATGTACCTCAAGAATTGGTCGAGTAGCATGAACCACAGTATTTGAACTTGTGAATCTTCTAGTGTATTTCTTTCACTGTTTGTCCGACAAAGTACGATTGCATTCTCCACAACTGCGTATAAATCTTTAAACTCTGCGCATTGTGTGACATCTTGTTCTTCGCGAGTATAAATTTCTTGACATAACGCTGCCCATTGGGATTCATATTGTTGTACTGCTTCATCTTTTTTCTTCCTTTTAAACATACGTAGATGCTTCTTTTTTTGTTCCTCTATCAGTGGTGACAAGTCCTGCTCCCATATACTTGGTTCTTGGTTCCGTGGTATTGTTGGCATTCTCAACAACTCAAGAATCGCAAACAATAGTGCTGTTTTGTTCTGAGGCGAATCAGTTTGATTTTTTACTCCATTGAGCAAAATATTTGCCTTCTTTTCTCGCGTTTGTCGTGCCGTGACTGCATCGTGTATGAAAGAGTTTTCACGTCTCAATCGAGTTACCGTTTCACCAATTGTAGTCCATTCTTTCGATGTGCATTGCAATAGTGCAATCAACCGTCTACTTAGTGACACTGGAGGTAGTTTCACTTTCTTTCTCATTTCCAGAAAGCTCTTTTGCTCCAACTCTTGGTCACTGTAAGGCCTACTTGGTATGAACACAAATTTGTCTTGCGTGATCAAATCAAAATCTTCTACAACCTTATCTACTGCTCGAACTTCATCATCGATTATCCTATTTGCATAGTTTTCGTTGATTCGTTCTGAATGACCTAACATATCGTTGCATTTGAGTTCTGAATTGGTAATCACTACCGATTGAAGTCGGCTTAGATGAGTTGACATGTCTTTGATAATTTCTTTCAATGCAGTAGTTATTTCTCCTCTCATTTCTAACAAAAATGCTTTTGCCTCTGGAATATTCTTACATAATCGCATGACTGTCTCATACGTCTCGTTTGACGATTTAATCTTTTTAGCATACTTTTCCAAGAATGGTTTCAGTAAATAATGTTCTTGGAACATGCAATACAAGTTCAAATAGAAACTGAAGAACTCATTATACAACAAATCATTCGCGCGGCAGAAATTTTGTAAGGATTCTTGTCCACTGCCATAGTTTTTCAATTCTGCTTCAATGTACTCGTACAAAAAGAACTTGTGCGTTCGATCTGCGTTAGGATTGTGCATTGTATCTTGTATCCATGAAATGATGTTCTTGTGCGCGACGAACTGCTCATTTCCATCAGAATCGTATTCTACATCATGATTTAAGGAAGATATGAACGGATCTATAAGATTCCGAATGGCATCTTTGTTCACTCCAAAAGAGTTTGTTGTCGACGCTCCAACAGCCTTGACGTACTTTGGGTAAATGACTCCCAAGTACCAATCTCGCATTCGGCTTCGAATTGAAGTCTGCTTGTCTTGATTGGAAGGCGTATCGTCATCTTTCAAATTTACTATGTTATCGTACATGTGTTTGGCAACATCAAACAACGGTTCGTCTTCACTGTCGCCTGTAATCATTCTTTGAATGTTTTTCAAAATGATAGCCATATTAAAGTAGTTGTATCGGAACACGATACTGCTGATGAGTTGTTGTACAGCGTTTCTAGTTACGTCGATGTGAACACTTGGATCTTTTGCTCCACCATGTTTTGATCGTACGTGGCTAATCAGAGTATGGTGAATGAAAGCGACAACATTGGCGAGTAAAACATGTTTGTACTCTTCTTGGTGAAGTTTCTCAGGTGAAGTCTTGAAATCACCTTGCATCAAAGGATCATAGAACTTGGACATAAATTTATCCATGTTGACCATGAATGCGTTGAAATGTTTGCGCAGTTTGGTAACTACACGTTTTCTTGCTTCGTATGCATCTTTATCTGCTATTTCTGTATTTTCTGTTGTAAATAGCGCTGATGGATGCAACTTGTCCTTGCGTTCAAATCTTATGATCTTTGTCAAAATCACAGCAATGAACACTGCTGTCGATTTCTCTTGCACATAGTTATAGTATTCGAGTGGGAAATCTTGTGGATCAGGAATTTCACTATTGTTTTGTCTGCTAATCTCACGACTCATAAATCCACTAGCGTACGCTATTAGTGGTAAAAGAACCACCTTTTGTAGGTCAGGTATCAGCATTTCATGACAAGTTTCTGCTATAGTTGGTAACACAGCGTAAAAGGTATGTGATGGCTTTGGTACTGTTTGGTAATCATGTTTCTCATATTGCTTGGTGAATAGTTTGAATACTGATAAATCAGATCCAAAGATGAATCCTAATACTTGTTTTTTCATCGAGTATCTATCCACGTCAAAATGAGGTATATCTCCATGTAAGTATCGAGTTAAGAACTTGAGTAAAATGGCACTCCTCCGTACGTCATGTAACTTGGTGGGCGGAACAGCTAACAATTCGTATAGGTTAGCGATGTACAGTGATTTGCTAGAGGCTGGTTGATCCTTAAGCGGACGAAGATTGGCTGCATGAACACTTGTGGAATAGAGTTCTGCATGACTAAGCCCTGATGGTGTGAATAATGATTTTCGTTGTTTTGCATTCACCAGTTTTGAAATGTCTAACATTGTCAGACAATCATCCAAATTGGTGAGTAACGCAATTCTATTTGATTTTCCACGGGATGTTTGCAAATGAAACTCCACAAACTGTTGCAAAAATGGGTCGTGTACGAAGGTCAACTTCTTTTCGCGAATAAAATCGAGAATGATGTTATAGAACATATCATCTCTTCCATTGTCTCTGTAAATACCGAACAATTTTGAGAATATAAGTCGTTCCGCTCTCATTTGGTGCATGTGAGGCGATTCTTTCTTATTTCCGGAGCAGACTTGTAAAATATACTTGATGCAGTCAAATGTCGCATTCCTTATTTTTTCTTCTCGAAAACTAGCCAAAGATTGTTTGATTTTTTCGGATGTGAAGATACTTGCCAAATAGTGTGGAATTTCTTCCTCGATTCTTTCGGATATCAATTGGAATCGATCATCTTTGTCGGTGGGTAGTCCAACAGCAGCACTTTGCTTTCCGTCGCGGAATTGGAATGCAATTGTAAAAGCATCATCCCACTGGTCGTTATTAACCAATGATAAGAATCTTTCCTGCCAATTGAGAACTCTCAACCGAACGAGTGAACTTTCTCCTAAATGAAATAGAATAGTATTCAATGACACTAATCCTTTTCTGTAGTCTGGTATAGAGATATACACCTCTTCGTCTTTCTTGATACTTGTTGAGCCTGTAACTACAAAAAAGTTGTTGGCGACAAGTGGTGCAACATTGTATGTTTGTACAACTTCAGGCCGTCCTACTGGATCTATAACGAGTAACTTTTGCCTTGCGTCAACGATCAACAGAACATGTGGTGCAATCCAACTCAAACCTACGATATCACTCTCAAGGTTCAAATCTAGTGGTATTACAGAGGGCCACGGTTGATCATTGAACGACAATGCATCATGATAAATGAATATGTCACGTCCCCAACAAATAGCGATGGCGTAACTCATATCATCACTATCAGAAAGTTTCAACTCGGAGATACATGGTAATGCATCGTAATACGCTGTTTGCCTTCTTCGCTTGATATCTTGTAGCGTGTAGAGCTTTTCCTTGTCAATATCGTTTGGATTTGATGACATGGTTTTTGTCATCGGGTCATTTAGCGATATCAGTCTTCGTCTCGTTTGCAGTGTACTCAGTGGATTCAAATTTGAACGATGTACGACTTTCCGACATGTATCTGTTGCAGGACAGTACAAGTACAAAAAATCATACGTAAGTAGGAGTGCGTTCTCACTAGGCATAATAATGATGTCCATTGCGTTACGTACACCATATTTTGTTACTCTCTTGAACGTTAGCGATGATGATATCATATTGTTACTGTATTTGAGTGTTATCATGCCATCGGCATCTGTAGCAAGTAATGATCCTCCTATGAACTTGATATTCGTGATCGGCGACCGTCCAACGACAATCTTTTGTGTTGGATCGAACGTGCCAGCTGCTACTTGCTCTCGTATCTCTTGGGCATATGCTACATCCAATTCATTATGAACACAATCGACACTGCCGACTAGTTTACCTTCTTCAAAGTTCCATAATCGTATCGCTCCGTTCTCGTATCCAACAGCGAGAAGTTCATCTCTCATATCCGTACTAGTAACAGGAGCGTCGCCAGACGAACCCAGTCCACAGAGTACTTCCTCAGCCAAATTAAAAACGACAATGAGACCAGAAACAGACCCAATGGCAATTGTATTTCCATCTTCGGAGGCAGTTAACACGCTTGGCTTTCCAACCTTTGTTATTTCAGCGGCAATGGTACTTAACTTCTTTTCGGAAATAACATTGTTCATCATCGATTTTGGATCTTGGGTATTATCTACTTCCGCCGGTTTTTTCGATTTATCCAGTTCATTTCGAATTTTCGTCAGCCATTGTTCTAGCTCTTGTTCGAGTTCGCTTCCATTCAGATTAACATTTTGTTCTACAATCTCTACTTCTTCAACTGCTTCTGTAACTGGTTCTTCTTGTTCTTTTGGTTCATCTTGTACTTTTTGTTCTTCAACGGGTACAACATCAGGTAAAGTCTCTGGCTGTTGAGGTTCCGGTTCCAAGTGCATTTCATCCACGAGTGCGTCATTTTCTGGAGTCTCCTCCTTGTGTTCATTCAGTGAATTAAAAAATTCTATTTTGGATTGTACGATTCCTCTTGGAATAACTTCGATCATTGGATCTATTTCAATCACAATTGGTTTCGTTTGATCTGCGTTTTGTTCTGGTTGCGATTCTGGTACGTCTGTTTCCGAAATATTTTCGTTTTCGACTTCCAACTCTCTTAGCTTTTGAACATCGTCTATTTTCTGCTCTGTTATATCTACTTTTTCAGCATGCATCTCTTCCACTGAACCTGGCTCAGAAATTGTCACAACTTCTGGAACAACTCGTTCTGCAGTTTCAGTTTCATCATTTCCATCTCCGCTATCGACATCTTCCCACGTGCCCATGTCTAGTTCACCATCATGGACACTTCTATGACTCATTACTTGAGCATATATCCAGTTGACTTTATTGTTGCCACTTTACAGACATACTTACTCCAGGTACTTCCTAAGCGGGTTGTTGCATGGCAGAGACAACTTTGGTGCCTAGCTCTTTTG
>JAESGV010000879.1_pt1 | contig 13003 bp, 12 predicted proteins | sample 9269781 | NCBI WGS metagenome assembly JAESGV01 (sample SAMN15741586, study PRJNA653496) | algae metagenome | isolation source: Tildeniella torsiva UHER 1998/13D and co-occurring heterotrophs from... | place: Slovakia: Slovak Paradise National Park, Hrabusice, Kosice Region | collected 2000-01-01 | reverse complement strand
GCTTGCGAACACAGTTACAATCTAGCTGGTAGTTCGTTTACAGTTGAACAGTTGGCAAAATCGCAGCAGTAAACATGATGAGCAAGATTTTGTTGCTAGTAGCATGCTTGGTAGCGATAGCAACAGCAGCTGCTCCGAACATTTGTGTTGGTACTACATGGGTAACCACAGAAGGAGGTGCTTGTAATGTCGCTGACAATTCTTTGTATTGCGCATCTGAGCTAACATGTAACAAGTGGACGAGTACTTGTGAGTTCCCAGGTGTAAAAAACAAAACTTGCTCAGTAGATAGCGATTGTGAGCAATCATTGAATTTGGAAAGCTTGATCTGCGTAGGTAATAAGTGTACTAGAGATAGCAAAGTACTAGGTGACTCTTGTACTACAAATCGTGAATGTTCTAGTGGAAAATGCGACTCAGATGGTACATGCACTTCTCTAAAAGAAGGTGATTCGTGTACCAATGGTTGTGGAAATCCAATTCAATTATACTGCAGAAACGGTAAATGCGAAAAACCAGCAACAGAGGGTGCACCATGCGGAACATTAAGTGCCGGTGGTAAGACAGTATGCGCTGGTAATTTGGTTTGTGTAAACTCATCAATTGCCGGAACAGCGTTTGGTGAGTATGCAGGAACATGTACTCCATACGTAGGAGCAGGAGAAACATGCAGCGAATCGTACTCGATGGTATCCAATGTATGGGCTGCTCCTCGTTGCGACAGCAGACAAGGAACGCTCGTATGCTCACTTGGAAAATGTAGAAAACCAACACAGTCAAAATTAGGAGAAGAATGTACTCTTTCTACAGATAGACCATGTCAAGTTGGTTTAATTTGTGTCGCTGGTACATGTCAAGATCCATCTTCTGTTCCATGCAATACAACTAATAATCCATGTTGGCCAACATTCTGTACTTGCGGAGCAGATTTGACAATATCAGGAAGATGCTCCGATAAAGTTGTTAGTGTGCCTAGTTGCATTGATGAATATACCAAATACTCCATTTGCTTGTCGCAAGGAGCTGGTAGTGCAGAGATGGCTGGTCTTTGTGCAAGAGATTACAGAAAGTATCGTTGTTGTTTGAAAAAGAGTACTCCTGGGTATATAGCTGCACCCGATTTGACTGATGCGTTCTGTAATGCTGGTGCTATTCTAAAAGGAGGATTCGCAATTGTTATTGCAGTAGTAACTGCTTTGGTATTGATGCTGTAACTGAAAAATACAAAAAGGATTTTTAATTTGCAAATATTTCGTCTTGAAAATTGCTTGCGGAGTCTGGTATTAGTTTTACTAGTGATAGATCTTTCGAATCATAATTTGGTGGCTGTATTGGTTTATCTGGGAACCAATCGGAAATAATATCCCAAGTGTATGGAAATACATATTTTGCTAAAAAGTACGAGTCTTGATAGTATCCCACTCGTACTGCCGGATTGACCAGCCAATGAGTAAATTCTTTTTTCCAAAAATCTTTACACAAAAATGTACACTCGGAAAGGTACGTGTCGGTGTCATTTGCGCGTGATCTGAAAGTGATATCATTTGGAGGTAAAAATGGAGACGCTTTCATGACAATCACACCATTCCAACAACAGTAAACTCGAACTGGATTCAATTCTCGTACTTGTTTTCTGGCTACTTCGTCTGCAAAGTATGGATAGAATGATGATAACGATTGGCCGCGTAGGTCTCTACTAACCCAAACATCATAAAAGTTTGGTGAAAAGTCCATAGCACATGCAGCGTCGTATTGCATTTGATTTGTTTCGACTAGTGAGACAATGTCACTAGCCTCAAAATAGATATCGTTTAGAAAGATAATTTTTGTTCTATCCATAGGAAATTTTGTATTTTGCAACGACTCCAAAGCTACATTTCGTAGTATTGCCAAATGTTTGACGCGGTCTTCACGAACTGATCGCTTTGCAAACTCAAAATGATTCTTGATGCCTCTAGAGTCTAGTCTTTGTCTAAGCTCGAGTAACAGTTCCTTTGTTCTGTCGGTGGAGTCGCTATTCTCGACAATTGAAACGAAAACTTTGTTTTCATCCATATGATTGTCTATCAATTTGAGAACTTGGTGACTCCAGTTCGGTAGGATAGCTTCGTTGTTCCAGAATAGAGCGGTAATGTAAAAATGGTGATTATGTAGGGAATGAGACTTCCTAGTCATAAAAAACATGAATACGCCAGTAGCAAACAAACTTATTGTCAGCAATAAGCACAGTTTCCGCCGTAGTGAAACTATGACTTGTTTGCTGCGCAACATTTTGCTGTGCAACATTTTGAGATTTTTATCATGACATTGATGTACGTTACTTTACAAAAATGTTGCGAAAATGCGCAAGTAGATTCTCGTACAGAACTCCAACGACATACCTCCTACCTACATGCAGGCATCTATACAATCGCAGAACTGAACGAATAGAACGTAAAGTGAAGCGAGAAGAAACAAAAGATGAATTGTTTCATTTAATAGGAAAGAGCGTCGATTTAGCACGCAAATACTTCGATTCCATTCCTACACACGCTGTTACATCAGTCATGGCTCGTCAATTAATTTCTGCATACGCCACTGCGCAACGATACGAAGAAGCAATAGAATTAATGCAAAAGATGGCAAAAGTTGATAAACTAGAGATAGAAACAGATCTGATAAACCAAACAATATTAACATGCGTACGACAGCGTGACATGGAGCAAGCAAAACGCATGTTTTCAATCATGATAGAAGCAGGAAAGCGACCAAACAAAACAACTTTTAACATGCTCATAGATGGATACTATCGTACGGAACAATTCGAAGAAGGATACGCTATGCTACAAAAGATGAGCGAATACGATCTACAACCTGACACAAAGACAATATCTTCAATTATTCATGGACTTGGATTGTCAAAAAAAGTCAAACTCGCAGAAGAAGTTTACTCTCGCGCACTACCACATTTTGGTTTGGAACCATGTGACAGCACGACAGGTGCGATGATTGGTGTGTACATAAAAAACAACATGTCTGACAAAGCAAGAATCTTTTTCGACAAACTGCCACGTGAGCAGCGATTCGTAAGTGGATACAATAGTTTACTACAAATGTACTTTAAAAATGGAAATGAAAAGCACGCGACAGAATTGTTCACACAAATGAAAAGAGAAGGAGTCATTCCCGATGCGTTCACATTAACGATTCTAGTTTCTGGATACACAAGTTTAAAACAGTACGACAAAGCAGTATCAAGTTTTAGTTTCCTAAGTAGCGTCGATATTGGATTATTAAATTTACCAACCAAGAATGCGATTCTAAAAAGTTACTGCAAGTCTGGAAACGTTACACGAGCAGCAGATTTATTCTCACTAATGCGCAAAAGAGATTCGATCACGTATACGACCATGATTGATGGTTATTTCAAGCAAGGAGAGATCGAGTACGGAGAAGCAACGTTCCAAGCAATGTTAGCAGATGGTATCTCACCTACAGGTTTTGAAATCAACGCAATGATTACTGGGTACATACGACTTGGAAGAATCGAACAAGCAAAAGAGTTGTTAGAGAGTATGATCAAGTATAACGTCAAACCAACGGATTCTTCGTACAATACGTTAATCAAGTACTATGTTGATAATCAAATGTTTGATTTGGGAGAAGATTTGCTGTGGAGAATGGTGGAACAAAAGATTGTTCCTACAAACTTTACATGGAGTATTTTGATGAGCGCGTACTACAAGACAAATAACAAGGAGAGGTTAGATATCGTGAAACAAGTGTTTGAGAAAGAAGGTATCAGTGTGGATATACAAACAAAGTGGTTTAAATGAATCTTTGTAATTACTTGGAACAATCATCTGTCACCAATTTAAAGACCACTAAAATATGCGTTGTGCGCTTGTATTACTCGCTATTGCTGCTGCGTGCGTTGTTGCTGATCCAGTCAGACCCAAGAACATCATTGTTTCTTCTACAGCCACGTTCAACATTTCAAATGTTCACGAGCCAAGCAGACAATCTTTCTATACCTATTACTTTGACACCAAGAACCAAGTTATGCGTCTGGACTACGCGTTCAACAATACTGTGACCATCTCCATCACCAACTACATTAGCAAAACCGATTATCTAATGTTTTCAAGTGGCGCTCAATTCCTATGCAAAAAGTCTACTCCTGGTCCAATCAATCCATTCACTATGGATATGTTCGCCAACGCAAAATATGCTGGTTTGAAAGCAATGAATGGAAAGATTGTTAACCAATGGGACAATGTCATCGTTGGCGACCCTGCTGATCCACAAACGGCATACATGGACGCTTTCACTGGAAGAGTTGTCCAATTTGGAGATCATGATGTTAAGATTGAAATCAATATTCTGTCTCTTGGAGCACCTGACGCTGCGTACTTCAAAGTACCAGAAGAAATATTGGACCAATGCTCTACAGATCTCGATGCATTCAATATCCCAAGACCATTCTAGAAGCAAATAAAACGAGAATTGTTAAGAACTGTTTATTTCAACAAAAATAGTAACGTCAAAGAATTTGTTAATGGTTGCCAATTTTGAATACATGTCTTTTCTGTACGCATAGATCACATAGTAGCACCCATTATGCAAAGAAATGTTGGCAATCTCACTTACATTTCCAAGATGCAGTTCAGTAGGTTCTACATCAGGTTCAGCATCGTACGAATCATTCACCAGTTCATTTGAATTGATTCCCCATAGCATAACTTTATCGTTACTAGTTATCGCTATTGTTGCCTGTGCATCATTGGTACTAAAAATACGCTTCACCAGGATACCATCCAACTGAGAAACATAAGTTGGTGGGTATTTCTCTGATCGGCCTCCGTACGGTCCAATAGTTATTCCCCAAGTAACCACGCGTCCTGATACAGTTAACGCAGTCGTATGATACGCCGATGCGATGACATCTGCAAATTGTTCATGAAATTGAACAAGAGTAGGAACACGAAGATTTTCAGCATATGGATGCCCGCAGCGACCATCTATATTGTGTCCCTAGACAGTTATACTTTATTTGAAACCTTACCCACATGTACAAACCATATCTTGTTAGTACGGAAGACGTCCAAGCTCCCAATGAGAACTTTATTCTTTCTGTGATGCTCGATACCTGTGGTATGAGTGTAGGAGTGCGAACGGTACCAGGTATACAACATTGGCGGTAGTAACTTTGTCCCCACATGTAAACGCCATCGTTTGTTTCACACAATGCGTGTTCTTTTCCTGCAGCGATGGATAGAATTATTTTTCCTTGCAATTCGTGTACAATTTTCAGTTTTTGTGTTTCATATTGATTGAAAGAATACAATATACCATCGTGAGAAAGTGCAAAATACTTTCCCCCACCAACCAAAGCTGTGATGCTAGTGTTCTCCTCGTATATTGTGTTTCCTTCAGATATTTTTCCATCGGAAGACAAGTGCAACGAATCTTCGCCAACTATACCTGTTTCTACCTGTATCTCGTTTGTGGAAAAGGCTAAATGTTAAAATCTGTTGTTTTCTTACGTTCAGGGTGTAAAGATGTGTATCTGAGCACCTTGTACGAGATGTCACGAAACTTTTGCATCTTAGTTGTCTAGAAAGAAACATGAACCCAAACGACGATACACAACGTAACGCGAAACAACCACGTCACCACCGATAACAGACTTAGTATACTCTAAAAATCATGAGTTCGTTTCTCATAAAAACGCTAATTCCTACCTATGTCAACATTACGCATCACAACTGTTCAAAAATAGGCACCACACCTTCTTCTCGTATTTCGACATGTCGCGTCTTCATGTTGGAAGTAGAAGAACATTAGTGGCACCATAACCTGTCGGAAATGATACAGTACAAGCCGAGCGACTTCTAGCAAAATCGCTCGAGTGACACGTTACACAACAAAAGGGTTACGCTTCACAAAAATACGAAAGCACGAGCTGCGATATTGAAACGAAAAAGCAAATATTCATTATTCAAATCATAACGGCTGACTTTTTTTACACATAAACCAAAATGACTTCACACACAAGCCCAACGGCACATCGTGTCTACATGTAATACATAATTGCAAAAAAGCCTCTCCATGCAAGTCACAGATGGACGAACGCATTGCGAGTTGATTGGAGGCAACTGTATGGTTGATCAGCAGCACAAACGATACCATAATACAAAAAAACATTAGATCTTTCGGAAAGGAGGGTCTCCAGTTGATCAATACAATTACTAACAACTAGGTACAAGGTGTATGTGCATATTGACAGCTATGTAAACATGACGAGTGAGGAGATGTGTAAAGACGGCCTCCACTCTGCACGTGATAGATCACAAAAACAGGTATATTGTACGTGATTGTGCCGACGGTGTTTACTAGCATATAGACAATGTGAAAAATTGTTTCACTGGAGATTGGCTCTGACTTCTGGCATCCTCTCCATGTTGATTCTGTTGGAAACATTGTCGCCAAGGCAAGAAAGAAGTAACAGAAGAAAGAAGGCTTAAGATAAACGTCATATGCACAACATCTCTACTTTTTACGTTTCTTGTTTGCACCATTAAAACTCTCCTCATGTTTTCGTTTCTTTGATTCTTTCTCTTTTAGATTAAATTCCCATTCGTCAAACCAAAGTACGTAGCCTGTTACTGCATTCAAGTGCGTTCGTAATCTCTCCACTTGTCTGTGGTTGTTCTCCTGTACTTGTACAAACGTTCCTGCCTTGCTTGAACGAGACACTCGAACAACTTCAATGCTGAAAGAGTTCAAATGTTTGGTGACTTCTGGAGCCTTGATTTTCTTCTTAAAAACAATGATATTACTTCTGTCGTACAACGCTGCATGTTAGTGAAGTGTTTGTGACTTACGTTGTCTGCCGTGCTTTAACGGATACACAGAATCAGGCAAGCCAACCATTGTAGACATGTAGTTCATTTTGGCTTTGCAGAGTTTTGTATACACCAGGTTTCTAATACCAATCATGTACACTGGTGATCTACAATCCCCTTTGAAATGAAAGCCTAGTATTCTTGCAAGCATTAGAATATCAGCGTCACTACACCAGGGAATCTTTCCAATCTTTGCTATTGCTACATTATCATACACTCTGCACATCGTTAGAAGGATACTATGTATAGATACCTTGGGAGCGCAATATGAATCTTTTCAATGATATTCTTAGCATCAAGACGTTGATCCGTTCTAGCTGCAAACAGTCTACAAAGTAGCGCTGCACCACCTTCAACAACAACTGTATTCTCCTTGAGTTTTCTAATATTAGTAATACGAAGAGGACTTACTCAATGACGTATAGCGGCTTCAAGATCTTGTTAAAATAACATCGTGCAGTATGTACTGATAGTTTCTTGTCACGTTCATGCCAAAGTGTGAGATCAAGTACTGTTATTGGATGTCTAGTAAAACATTCATGATACATTCCCATTAACTTGAGTGGCAGAAAAGGAGGTTCGTTACTAACAAGTTGATTACTAACTGTTAATCAGTATCCAAATAACGTACCTTGTTTCGTCACTTAATACAACAAAATCTACTATTGATCGATTCACTGTAGCCCAAAAACAATCAAACTCTTGAACGGTAGTGATGACACTTGTACTAGCTGATCCAATGATAGAACAAATATTAACTTCAGGTTCCAGTGAAAGACACCAAAAGTGTTGCTTGACCTCTTGTGCAAAGAGAAAATCTTCTATGACTGGTTGCTTTTGTGTAATCGTCAATTTCGAAATACGTTCTAACAGCTCCGTACTTGAGGGTCGTTGCATAGGATCACTGTTGTTATTGAATTAGTTGTTACTTACATGTTCAGAATCTCTAGAACAAGCATACGTATCTCGTCAGGTACATCTGCTGGAATAGCATGAACGTGATTATCTTTTGAAATTCCGTTCAGCGATGCATAAAACTCTTCATCACCTCTCAACAACATAATAAAGATCACACCTATCGCCCATATATCGCACTCTGCTGTAGCATACAAAGATCGGCCTAGAGCTTGGTCGTCATTATACATTCTCAACAATTCTGGAGGACAAAACGATTGCGTTCTACCTAAGATCTGCTCTTTCTCTCTCTCTTGAACGTTAAAGATACCTTCCATGTCGATGATCTTGACTACGTCTTGAACCATGATCAGATTGTCAACCTTCAAGTCCAAATGATAGATTCCTGACTTGTGAAGATAGTCTACACCTGCAACTACCTGCTTCATGATGTCGATAACTTGTTCAACACTTCTTGGTACCCTACATATAGTTAGAAAGAGTGTAACCACGTACACTAATAGTGGCTCTCCAATTTCCATGAACGTTATTGCTTCGATTGGTTGTATGGTGGTTGTTACTGATGCGTACAGTTTGGCCACGTTCGGATGGTCTAGTTTTGCCCAATTCTTAATCTCTCGATCTATATCGTGCCACGATTTGCAACATGGGTTCCTATCAGGTCTAAATATTGTTGATTTGGCTGCGCAAGCTATCCACTGATCGTCTTTTAGCAGCTTCGCTCTCCAAATAATACTGCGTGCCTGGAATGCTAACGTTTCTTCTAGAATGTATGAATAGTTGTTTTCCGTAAGTCTATTTTCAACATCTAGCCCCTACAAAATAAGTATTTGCGACTATGCCGTACCTGCTGTACTAAATACTTCCCATTAACCCAACCTATGTTTTGTTCGTGATGTACTTTTTTACTCTTTACTGCATATGATCCCACCATGTCAGTTGAGATGATTTGTACTTGTTCATTGGCTGGTAGAATCTCTATACTATCATCAAAACACGATTTTACGCAAGCGTCTTCTATAGTACGTCCCAAAGATACAGTATTCACATTTGTAGTATTGGTTGTGATGTGTTGTCGAAGATTGTTAACCTTTTGTTTCTGGGTGGTGTTTGTAGAATAAGTACACACGAAATCGATCATTGAAAGAATTCTATCGCTTGAATGTAATCCATGGTAGTTTTCTTGCAACAATAAATATGGATTGCGTGGCTGCGTGATTTCTACAGGACCTATTTTGAATAAGTTGTTACCATTACTAATGTTAGACTGTTGTTGGTGACTCACTGCGAGTTGCTTTTGAGCATGCTTCTATGGTTAACGTCCACAAAGTTTTCCAGATTACCAAAAATAACGTTGGAGACATTGTAACATGTGTTTCCCTATGCAGCATACGATAACACGTTTTTCTTAGGCTGGTTCTGGAAAGTAATTCAGACACTGTGCTATGTAGCCCAATTCAACGGTTATCGAATATCTTGACCATTGGTCAACGGACGATAATTTGTCTATGATTTTCTCGATTTCAGTTGCCTATGCTTCTGTTTATACTGTGCATATCAATAAAGGGCTTGACCCACATGCTGAATTTATTTTGTCTGCTAGAATCGAAATCCATTTAACGTCTCATTGAATTAAAAATAGTGAGCTTAATCCATTAATTGAAGGTTTCGTAGTTATCATGATGAAACAACTTGCAGGCTCCTGCAATACGTTGTTAGCGCCAACTTGTGCACTACAAGTTGACTAGTTTAGAATTAATCATACCAACGTAGCGCAGGAACATGCTGGCTAGCCAGAAGCGAAAGACGAAAGAGATGAACAGCTTAATCAGCAAACACGGTCAAACAACCAGACTACGATATTGAATGAATAGAAACGCTCATAATACTTTCAAAACAAATTGTTTACGTTGCTCTACCATTTACAAGCATGACGCTGCCTCTAGCTATCACGTACACATAGTTTTACATCGGTACCAGTGGTGTCAACTACGGCAAATATTTCGCGCCAACCAGTTCAATTATTTAAACACCTAGAAAAACAAAAGCACCACATGAATACACCTACCCTCGAGGATGTGGCTTTACGAGTGGCTACTAAAGATCCTGCTCACGCCAAACGGGTTGTACGGGTGCTAAAATCAGCTGATAAAATCGACTTACGCATCAAAAAAGACTCGGTTTATCGACAAGATGAAATTGTGCACTACACATTAGAGTGTTTTTCTAATGATGTACGAATTCTATTCTCAACTGACAAATAGGAACAAAAATTATTTCAATTATCCGTAGACAGAATTGTTAGGAATACTTCGTACGAGCAATTTTCAAGTGATATGATAGAGAGCTTAACAACTATACAAACCACAGGTCATTCGTCATCAGATAATCGTCATACATCAGCACAAAACGGCTTTACAATCCGTGCAGTCTTTGCAGAACACAAAAATGATGATGTACAACGTCCACGCAGTAGAACAGATATTATTGACAATACCAGCGCAATTAATCGTCGTCTGAAGAGCAAAGAGCGCAAGATGCACACCCGAAACTCAAAATTGAGAAGAACCGTGTTAGAAATACTCTCCTTGCCACTAGAATATCATATCGAACCTCAGAGATTAATACATCAAGCAACTCTCAGCATGCTACGCGACATAGAAAACTCTGCTATCTATTGGCAACCCAACCTGATCAACGCACTTACGTATTACGTAATAGAGACAGTGATGAAGCCGAAGAAAAACATTGATGTTGTCAGCAGTGGAATCGGAAAAGTTTTTGTCATAGGCGACACACATGGACAGTTCTACGACGTCCTCTATTTACTCGGAACAGTATGTTGACATTTTCCATTCTAACGTATATTAGTTAGGATTACCATCAGAAAACAACCAGTATATTTTCAACGGCGACTTTGTTGACCGTGGAAATATGAGCGTAGAGCTGATTTTATTGCTATTTTCACTTGTTCTATTATTCCCTAAAGGTGTACATCTAGTTCGCGGAAATCACGAATCAAGATCATACAACATCTTTCATGAGCAACACGAACTCGACACAGTAGATGAGAAACAAATTAATGTCAGTTTTATCACAGATATGAAACGAAAATTCGGATGGTCGATAGAACAAAAAGAAACAACAAAAAGATTGATCGGAAATATTCATGCCGTGTTCGATTGGTTACCAATTGGAGTTGTTGTGAATAATAACATACTAGTCAGCCATGGAGGATTCCCTAACAAAGAAGGATACATCCAAAAGATTAATGAGAAGAAACTACGAGGTTCAGATATTGTCTTTGACAACGTGTGTGCTCGTAACGATGCCTATTATATGGTCTGGTCCGACGCGTTGCCTGATGATAGTATGAAACCTAGATTAGGTGGAATAGTGATGGAAATATCACAATTCCAACGTTACATGAGATTGAATCGAATCAAGCTTCATCTACGTTCGCATCAAGTTGCTCTTCAAGGTGTACACCATAATAATGCTTACGATTTTGTACATGATGGAATTGAGAGAAAGATGTTGACAGTATTTTCCGCTCCAAAGTACTGTAACTTGTATAACAACGTAGGTGGATATGTTGTGATTACTGGTGATGAAGTCAAGTATTTTCAGTTTTCAGGTGTTCACTACAGTGAAGATGATGACACAAAGAACGATGATGATACCCAGTACCAAACTGTAGATAGTGATGCTAAGTATTTAGATGTTGGCCTATTAACCAAGGAGCAACACTTACTAATTGAACAAGCGATTGATGATTATGAACAAAATCTAGACAACTTTGGTATCTAAAAAGTGCCAAATGATTTTTGCAGTACTTGCTAACGCAGGTAACATATAAAATGTAATTTAATAACTACTTCTCTACAAGAGAACCAGTCTAGTTGAATTTGAAACCACCTTGTGGTACATTCGCTCCAAACATGTACGAGTTTTGAGTGCTTGGTTGGTTCAAAAGATCTTCCTCGCCATCGCTTTGACCTCCAAAGTAGTCTTCCAACATCTTGAGTGCCTTATTATACACTGCCGTATCTTTATGATTCTGTAGTGCTTCCAACTTTTCCAATCCTTCTGATTCTTCTAAAATGTCTGCATACTCGTTCGTTCCTCCTTCTTCTGCTACTTGTTGTCCACTTGCTAAAATGTTGTCTAATGCCTCCAACGCAACGTTGATGATCTTGACATCCTTGACTGTTAACAAATCGCAAAGAGGTCTGATGCAGCCACGATCTACCAGGTAATGAATTTGTTCTGGTGAACCACCTGAAGTTGCATTCGATAACGCCCAAGCAGCTTCTTTCTTGACATCAAAATCGGATTGTTCTAGAATCTTGATCAATGGAGGGAATAGACCAGCATCAATAACGGTTTGGATTTGTTGCTTGCTACCTGCAGTGATGTTTGAAATTGTCCAACATGCTTCTTTCTTGATACTTTTCTTTGTGTGAAGAAGCAAGCTTCCGATGCTGTTTAGTACGTTACAGTTGAGGACGGCTTGAGTTTGTGTATCATTTCCAGTCACAATATTTCCGATTGTTCTTAATGCTGGTGTTTGCACGCTAGGAGAGTGATGTAGTAACAATTCTGCCAAACGACGAACGACATTTGCTTCAAGTACTGCTTGAATACGGTCATTTGGTCCATCGCTGATGTATGAAATAGCCCAACATGCGTCTGTCAAAACTTCTTCGTCGTTGTTAAATAGTAGGTGTGCGAGTATCGTTAGTGATGGTGAGATCAAGTGGAAGTCTGGGATTGGTTTTCCTCTGCATAAATTTGATACTGTCCAAACGGCGTTTCGAAGAATCGAGCTCTTGGGGTTGTCGATGATAATTTTAAGGATTGGCGGTAACGCACCGAGTTGCAGAACGTAGTTACGAAAAGTTGCTGAATCTCCTGCAATGTTTCCCAATGCCCATATTGCTTGTTCTTTGACATCATCTGAAGGACTGTTGACCAACGCAATGAAGGCTGGTACAGCACCTGCTTTGATAACGACTTCTGTATTATCACTCGTTCCACTCGCGATGTTCGTTAGTGCCCAAGAAGCCTATATCGAGTTAGTAGTTGTTCATGATCAAACATACTTCGAATTGTAGTGCTGGATTGTCAGTGACCTGCAATAACTGGACTAGTCGTGGGACTACGTTTGCGTTTATAACTTCATCGATTGGTGGAGAGCG
>JAESGV010000878.1_pt1 | contig 13009 bp, 15 predicted proteins | sample 9269781 | NCBI WGS metagenome assembly JAESGV01 (sample SAMN15741586, study PRJNA653496) | algae metagenome | isolation source: Tildeniella torsiva UHER 1998/13D and co-occurring heterotrophs from... | place: Slovakia: Slovak Paradise National Park, Hrabusice, Kosice Region | collected 2000-01-01 | reverse complement strand
GTGAAGATTCTTCTTCATTTGGAGGAATGCGATGTAATGATTTTTCAGTACTCTGTTTGCGTCGTAATTGACTCTGGTTACCGAGTTCAAATAGCTTCTGATCAATATCTGTTACAGGTTTGATTTTGTGTACTGCCGCAGCACCTCCCTTGGTAACATCTCGAGCGACCATTACAAAGTAGGCAACTGCGCACACAACGTATTCATCATCATCTGGTAAATCGGTTTGTTTTTGTTTCACTTCTATGCGAACTTCCATGGATGAGTTACCGACCCATGGAACCCACCCAACACAGCGTAAATCGCGTGATACAACAAGTGGTCGAATCGCTTCGATTCTATCGCAAGATGCTGTAACGATTGCTACTGGACGAAGCGTTGAGAACCCTTCAGCGTGTTTGTATGCAATCTCTCCTGCAAGTGCATCTAGATCTTCTAATATACGACCAATTCTTAAACCTTGATTGGCAGTTATATAGATATCACGAAGTCGCTCTATTTTACTGAATTCTAGATTGAGGACTACTAATGAATCAGATGGTGATCGCTCCAAAATTTCGAAAGTGGTTTTGCCTCGTTGTATATCTCTGTCGCGCTGTTGTTGTGCAAGTGTTACGAATCTGTTTTGCATGCTTGCTCTTCGGTCCATACGAGGACTATGTACACCGCTGCTGTCAATGCCTGGCATGTTGTCTTTTTTTTGTTTTCTTCACCCTGTTTTTGAAGCCGTTGCGGACACAGATTACAACAGTTGTTGGCCGACAAGCCGATGAATGTTGAACATACTTCAAACAGTTTACTGAGTGCTAGACTCATCTACAGCTATTCTAGTAGTACCACTGAAATATTTACAATTCTAAAGATTGCGAGTAGATTGCATTCGTCAAGTGCTAACATCTTTACTCTGTTTTAGGAGTTGCTGACGTCAGTGATCTTCTATAAGATAACGCATCTCTAAATGAGAAATCGGTTGGAACAATTCCAAGCTCATTTGCAGTTATGGTTTGTGTACGTTTGGCAAACTCAATGTCACTCTCATTTTCTTCTTTCTCGAGTGGGTCCATTAGTGTCAACTCAAATACAACAAAGGGAGTAGAAAACAACCATAGACATTCGTTAACTACTGATGTCCCGAGCATTGATGATTCCAATGGTAGAAATGGGATGTTAGTTCGTAACGCTACTGGCCAAACTGGCTTTCCTAGTGAAAACAAATATCTTTGGTATAACATCAAGCCTACACGACCTGTAGAATCCCACCCTTCAGGGAACCACAGCAAACTCTTTCTACCCGTTTTGCCTCCCTCTTCTAAGCAGGTCATGACCTGTTTTCTGTCGGTTTCTCGTGTTTCACGCTCTCGTTGCAAGTGCACAGCCCCTACAACTTTTTCAAATTGTCTTGCAATGAAAGATGACTTGAAAAATCCTGCATCTACAAGTACAAATGGGTCGTATCCTGCTGCGAGGAACGGAAATACATCAAAACATCCACAATGGTTGCATGATACCAAATCCACAGTTTTTCCACGTTTTGGTTTAATTGTTCTTTTGTCATTTACTTTGGTAACTATTCCGAACAAAGGTCCTGCATATAGATAGAACAATGGCGGTAACCGGTAACTGTTTGGCAGCAAAACTAGAACGACAATCAATGCTGCCAGTAACGCGAGCCTAAACAGCAACAGACATGCTCCTACAGGGAAGTACAACGCGAATATGATACGATTAATAATAGTGTACGGTCGTATGTGACTACCCGTGTTAAACAAGTCTTCTAGTCTGAGCTGCTTGGGTATTAACGTCATTTTCAAAGATTACAAGAGAATAATAGAACGTTGTTCAATAAATCTTTACTCAGCTTCTTGTTCTATCATTTGAGCAAAGAATAAAAGCTTATGAACTTTGCCGACAACAGCTTCATAGTTAACATTTTGCGTATTTGGGAATACAGGAGCTTCAGAAAGTATCAATGTTATATCTCTTCGATTCAAGCTAACATCAGCTTCGCTTAGTACGTTAACAAATTCTTCAAACTTGATTCCGCCAGTTCTTTCTGGGTCTGCTCTTTGGAAAACACTTCTCATTTCATCCTCCAATTCTGACCTTGTTAGGTCCATGACAAGATCATTATCATTTACAACTACATCATCTGCATAGTGTTGACCTGCGATTAGCTGATGAACAAGAGCAGCAGCTCTCGCCGAGAATTCATCAACATCATTTTTACCTGCGTCATTAACTTCATTCTCGGCAACAGTTAGATACATTTGTGCTTCATTCAACGTTGGAACAACTTCAATTAGCACCCTACGAGCAATATATGGAAATACAGAATTTTGGTCATCAGCATAATTACTTAGTTCTTGTCTTATCGCTGCACCTATTTCATCTTCGCTCGGTAAATCGAACTGCCCAATTTCATTTCCTCCTATCGCTTCTTCTGATTCGGAAATTTCGTTGTTTCTGTATGCGTTGATGTTGCTGTCGCTACTCTCAATTGTGTCTCGTTTATTACTTTCTGTTTCATCTACTTGTGACCCATTTTCGATAGCTTTCGCCAGGTCTGTAAAATATTTGTATCCAAACTCGTAGATATTCGGTGGTTGTACTCGTAGTACTTCCCTAGTAAAGTCTTTGAGAACTTGATGAAAGTTATCAGGAGTGGTGAATGTCTTTTGATACTTGCTAGACATTGTTTATTTGGCGCCAAAGCAGGTTGTTCGCGACGCAACATACGTTAAGACGAGGTGATGCACCATGTAGAGATTAGATCGCCTGTTGGTTGTTAATCATTGCCTTTTGCTCTTCATCTTCGTCACTCTCCTCAGTGTGAGAATCTAAAATAATCAGCCGAGGATCAGCTTTGTATTGATTTTTCCAGGCACTCCAACCTCCTTTTAGGACACGACTAGAGAATGTTAGTATAAATGTAACGATTGTACACTTCGATTTTGAAATTTGGAAAACTTTTTGAAATGACTTCGGTAAATGTTTTTGCTGCTTTAGGTCCTCTAAAGTTGCTGTAGTAACAGTGGAATATAACCCTCTTCTTTTGTTGATTCTGTAAGTTTGTCGCCAAATCCCGGGCCTATTGTTAAATTTCAAATCTAATGTACTTTTGTTTTATCGAACCGGTCGATATTTATTGCACCCATGATATGTCTTGCGTGTACATCGCCATCACAACTATGATCCCCTCTACAAACGTTAAATTGCGTAAATCTACCAACCTAACATCAACAATGCATGTGTCAGCGTCAAGAGCACCTGCAAGTATCATCTCTGCCACTTTACTCTGTTCAATATATGGTACTGGCATTTCAGATTTGTTTGTGTTCTTAGTTGAGTTGTTGTAAAGCTCGCGCCATTTTGCAAACATTCCACTGTTAACATGACCACACTCATGACGGACGAATACAAACTAGAGTTACCATGGGTAGAAAAATACAGACCTGTAGATATGAAAGATATTGTCGGTAACGAAGAAGCCGTCAGTAGGTTAAAAGTAATTGCTTTTGATGGAAACATGCCAAACTTGATCCTCTCAGTACGTTTGCATACTGTGTTAACAAGTGTAGGGACCTCCTGGAACAGGAAAGACAACAAGTGTATTGTGTCTTGCGCGAACGTTATTAGGGGATGTATACAAAGAAGCAGTTCTCGAGTTGAACGCGTCTGATGATCGTACGTTAAATGTCGTTAGAAACAAGATCAAAATGTTTGCACAAAAGAAAGTCACGCTACCACCGAATAGACACAAAATAATTATTCTTGATGAGGCAGATTCTATGTCAACAGGTGCACAACAAGCGTTACGTCGTATTATGGAAATTTATTCAAACACAACTCGTTTTGCATTGGCGTGTAACGACTCGTCCAAGATTATCGAACCCATACAAAGTCGTTGTGCACTCGTAAGATATCGCAGACTCTCCGATGTTGATATCTTGACTCGTGTGATGGAAGTTGTCGAAGCAGAAAAAGTTAGTCGTGATGAAGATGGTTTGGAATCTCTTCTCTACACTGCTGATGGCGATTTGAGAAACGCATTGAACAATTTACAAGCAACGTGGCAAGGCTTCGGCTTTGTGAACGCTGAAAACATTTTCAAAGTTTGCGATCAGCCACATCCCACTCATGTAAAAGAGATGATTAAGCACTGTATGGATGCAAAGCTTGGTGAGGCCCAAAAGAAGCTAGACTATTTGGTACAGAAAGGTTATTCACCACAAGACATTATTGGAACAGTATCAAAGGTTGTTAGAACTGGAGGTATTGAAATGAGTGAACGATACCAATTAGAATATATTGGAGAAATTGGCAAAACACATGTACGAATTACAGAGGGAGTTCAATCTCCACTACAGCTTTCAGCACTTTTGGCACGTTTATGCAAAACATCTTTGAAATTGGAACGAACTAAATAAATATTTATTGTGAGTATACGCAACAAGAAGATTCTTGTTTGCAGCGCAGCGGCCCCGTTCCGCCAATGAACTATCCCCCAAGTATGGTTTTAGTGTAGGTATTACAAAGAAATCAACAGCAGACGACAAGATGTCAGAAGAACATCTCGAGCCTATACCTCAACCACCTACCGATCTCATTCTAGGCAATCTGCGTCTTGTAGACAAGAAAGCGCCAACTCAAAGTTTAGCAAAGCTTGCATTGGAGTATTATCCAATACTTCGGTTCCAGTTCTTGGGAGGAAGAACGGTACTATTCATATCATCCCAAGAGTTGGCAGATGACGTATGCAACGAAGATAAATTTAAAAAACTTATTGGAAAAGCATTAGAAAACGTACGAGCGTTTGCGGGAGATGGACTTTTCACAGCACACAACACCGAACCAAATTGGATTACTGCTCATAGGATCCTTATGCCTGCATGTAATATTTTATATTTTCATATTAACATTTCATAGTTGGACCAAAAGCAATTCAAGAAATGTTTCCACTAATGGACGACATTGCAGAACAAATGTGCGCCAAGTGGGAACGGATCGGAGATCACACCATTATTGACGTTGTCGATAATCTAACTCGCTTAACATTGGACACGTACGCTGATTACCAACCTACTAAAGTTATAGAATTGCTCTATGCGCGTTCGATTATCGATTCAACAGCTTCTACACCACAGATATGCATCCTTTTGTCGATGCGATGGTCGATTCACTCATCGAAGCAGGAGCAAAAGCAAGACGTTTATGGATTGTCGAGAAACTATCTTTCAAAACAAAGAAAAAATACAAAAGTAACATCAACTTGATGAACGAAACAGCAGATAAAGTTGTCGCAGAACGAAAAAAGAATCCAAAAGAAGTGAACGATTTACTAAATCGCATGTTAAATGGTCGAGATCCAGTAAGCGGAGAAGGATTAAGCGACGAAAACATTCGTTACCAATTGATTACCTTTTTAATCGCAGGACACGAAACAACTTCTGGAATGTTGAGTTATGCTATTTATGAGTTGATCAAACATCCAGAATTTTTGAAACGTGCTCAAGAAGAGGTCGATAGCGTCGCAGGAACTGAACCAATCTCTGTGAAACATTTACCACATCTAGTCTTTTTAGATCAAATTCTGAAAGAAACGCTACGATTGCATCCAACAGCACCTGCATTTGCTCTCAAAGCAGAAAAAGATTGTGTAATTGGTAACAAGTACAAAGTTTTGGCAAACGAAACAGTAGTAGTCATGTTGATCGCATTACACTTGGATAAAAAAGTTTGGGGAGAAGATGCTGCACAATTTAACCCAGATCGCATGAGTCCAGAAAAGTTTTCCGCACTACCAAAGAATTCTTGGAAACCTTTCGGAAATGGTATGAGAGCATGTATTGGACGTCCATTTGCATGGCAAGAAGGTCTACTCGTATTAGCAAAAGTGTTACAAAGATTTGACATCATCGATCACGATCCTTCGTACAAGTTAGTTTCCAAAGAGTCACTCACGATGAAACCAAGTGGATTATTCATTAGAATCAAAGTGAGAAAGAGCTGGGAACAACGAAGAAGAAGTGGATCTAGCACACCTGCTCATCACGAAGAACATCACGATGTCAAGTCTGGTGATATTGAACCAACAAGAGGACCATTGCTTGTTTTGTTTGGCTCTAACAGTGGTACTTGTGAAGATTTTGCAAACACGCTACAAGAAGATGCAAAAGCAAGAGGATACGACGCTAAAATTGCTCATTTGAATGCGTATGCTGGTCACTTGCCCACTGATACGCCAGTGATAATTGTCACAGCTTCGTATGAAGGACAACCTACAGAAGACGCTGTACAATTTGTTACATGGATTAACAACGTGAGAGAAAACTCCATGAAAGGTGTTAAATATACTGTTGTTGGAGCAGGTCATACTGATTGGGTAGATACTTACCAACGTATTCCCAAACTCATCGACAGTAAACTAGAATTTGCAGGAGCAGAAAAATTGATTTCACGAGGTGAAGTCAACGCAGCAGGTGATGTCGTAGGAGATTTCAACGCATGGCGCAACACATTATGGGAAAAACTTGCACCAGAAGGAAGTGACAATAAGCAAGTACCATCACTTAGTGCAGATATCATCCATGGATCAAGAGATACGCTTTTACGTGTAAAAAACTTGAGACAAGGTCAAGTACTCAGTAATGTTGAACTTGTTCAAAAAGCACAAGAAGGTGATGTTTCTCGATCCAAAAGACATATCGTAGTCAATCTACCCGAAGGTATTACATACCGTGCTGGTGATTATTTGGCTATTTTACCAATTAATCCCATGGGAGTGGTCAACAAAGTTATTAGTCACTTTGCTCTTCAACATGATGATAAAATCACTCTCAAGTCAGGAAGAGCCAATCGTAACAACTTGGCATGTCCATTAGATCAACCAGTATCTGTTACCGAGTTACTGTTACACTATTTTGAGCTATCACTACCTGCAACAAAGAGAAACTTGCTCGCACTTATGGAGCATACACAAAATAATTTGGATAAACATAAACTTCAAGAAATGGCAGATGAGAGCGATGGAGCTTCAAAAGAACAAGCTGCACCAAGTATCATTGATATTTTACGCAAAATCACATCCATTCAACTCTCATTCGCAGCATTTATCGAAATGTTGGTACCTATGCGTGTTCGTCAGTATTCTATTTCCTCTTCTCCACTATGGTCACCTACAAAATGTACTATTACTGTTGGTGTATTAAACACACCATCATGGAAAGGAGAAGGTAACAAAGAAGGTGTTGCTTCCAACTTTTTAGCAAATTGTCTACCAGGAACTATGGTTTCTATGATGATTCGTCAATCATCATTTAAACTTCCAGAAGATCCAAAAGTACCAATTATTATGGTTGGTGCAGGGACAGGAATAGCTCCATTCCGAGGATTTATTCAAGAGCGAGCAGAACTTTTAAAGAACAAGGAACAAGTCGGAGAATCACTATTGTTCTTTGGATGTAGAAACCCAGATGTTGATTACATTTACAAGAATGAGCTACAAGAATGGAGTAAACTTGGTGCTGTACAGCTACGATGCGTATTCTCACGTGCACCTGAAAAAGAAGGTATTTGTTACGTACAACACAAGTTGATGGAACACAAAGAAGAAGTAGCAGCATTCCTAGAAAAAGACGCCCACGTTTATGTATGTGGAGAGAGCACTGGGATGGGACCTGCTGTCAAACAAGCATTTATTCAGATTTACAAAGAATACAAACAATGTACACTAGAAGAGGCAGAAGCTCGTATGAGTACAATGGATAAGAGATACTCTGTTGATGTTTTTGCATAAATTTATTTTGATCTGTACAAATGTCTAGTTCTGTAAATTAAAAGTAGAGAAACAGCGAATCCTAACGTGCATAGTACACAAGATATTAAAAATGTGGAAAAGTAGCACTTGTGTCCAGTACAAGTCTTACTTCCATGATCTACATTCGATTGATAAAAATAGGCTGCTAGTAGTGTAGAAAGTAGGAAACTTCCAGCGGTGGGTGCACACTCAATCAGCGAAAAATTAATACCATAATACTTGAGACCAAAACGATCTTTTGTAAATGCAGACATAACCATCCACATTGCTCCATAGGCAATTCCTGCTAGTATCACTAATGGATAAAAATATGGAATTTCTGCAAATGCAAATCCGAATTGTGCTGCTGCCATGCATAGTAACGCAATTGATAACCATGTGATACGTGAAATTCTAGTCACATATCGATCCGAGATCCATCCAAAAAACGCACGACCAAAACTATTACTCAAGTTGATCATAACTACAAATACGGTTTGACTACCATCAACACCACCATAGCTTATCGTGATATTTCCTAGATTATTGATGATAACTAGACCAGTACCAATACCAGTAAATAATGAAACGAACGCTAACCAAAAATCAAGTGAACGAAGCATTTCGAGTGGGTTGACGTCAGTTTGTGTTACAGGTTCTGTTTGTGTAATTACTGGCTCTTGTGGTGTTTCTTCTGGTGTCGTTACTAAATCTACTGCTAAATTTTCAGTAGGTGTTGTTACGTCGTAACGTGTTGGTTCTTCTTTTGGAATATTGTTTAGAAATATGACTCCAGCGAGTGGTACAACGAGAGTGGTACCAGAAGCGAACCATAAATACGATGAGATATCTTTTTTGAAAGCGTACGTGAAAATTGCAGAATAGATCGCAGCGCTGATACCGAACAATCCCAAAAGTATTCCAACTATGCGACCTGATGCATTTTTGCTAAAATTCTTGAGATTGCAACTTATAGCAGAAGTGTAACACGCTGCTGAACCTTGTCCCATAGTAAAGAAAAACATTGCCATCTATTGCGTTTAGTGAAAGCGAAAGCGAAACTTACTAGCCAGTATGGACCAGGAATCCAATGCTTGATGCTGCATTGAATTAGAAAGTATCCACCAGACATTAAAATCGATGCTAATAGCGCCGTTGGCCGTGGTCCAACGAAATCATTCAGAAGTGATGGAAGTAGTCTTCAAAGTTAACAGTTTTCGAGTCTTTCTTACCCAACATAGACTCCAAAATTTGCCATAAATGCAATAAAATTAATTTCGTACTAATGTAAGCAGTAGTAAAATCACGTACCTGCGAATAACCCATGTAGTCCTTAATCTTTGGACCCATGCTTCCAAATGCATAGTGCGTACCTGCTACAAGCATCATAACGCATGCTGTACTAAAAGTAAACCATTTGTTAAACGTGAAAGGGCATGTTAGTTTTTGCATTTGCGTCGGTTGACAGAAGAACCATAATCCCAAGAAGAAATTGTGGACCAAGCATGGATGGAAGTCATGCGCAATGTATTATAAGGATGTGTACTGCAACCAACAACTTCTCATAATCATGGAACTAATGCGTTTCGGCGCCGCATTCTGTTTTGCAAATTTTTACAAAGCATGGAACAAGCCCCTCCACCAGTAGCACCCACATCTGACCAGTCGTCTTCCATGCGTATGCATGGCGTCGCAGAACTTCACCAAAAGTCGATGAACCCAAAACTTAGCTGGAATTCTGTATGGCGCTCTGGCCGTATTGGGTTTGGTTTTATGCTATTCGTTATTGGCGGTACACTATTTATCACTGGCGTACCATCACGTGCACAACTCGTAGACTTGGAAAGAATGAGTGTAACGTGTTAAATAATACTTTTAACATTTCACAGTTTGCGCAACGTGAAGTTATGAAATTATGGACAGATCAACAACAACGTTTAAAAGCAGAACAAGGAGAACAGAAATAATGTACAGTATTTACTAAATTTACAATCAGTCGGAGTCCGGAAACTCTTTTTCTAATTTCATATCGGATAACCGTAAGCATGAATAAGTTTGAGCAGTTTGTTGGCATATTCGTTCTAAAGAACTCGTTAGTGGGATAGAACAATCAACACGTCGCCGTTTCGTACTGTTTCTGCTCTCATTTCGATACCGATAGTTTTTGAGTAGAAACTTGTTCACTTGTTGCGCTACATTAGCACGATGCTCATCACACACCAAATGCCGAAGTGGAGATTCAAAAGGATTGTTGTACGCAAGTATACCAATCACTTCCTCAAGTCTAATGACATCAAAATCGTCGCTTTCCAACTGGTGAATATCTTGAAGATTTTCTCTAGCATACTCGATAGATTCCGTAACCATATTTTGACCTCCTCTCAGTACAATTTGAATGAACTGCAAACAATTCAAAATGTACTCTAACTGCGAGTGAAACCGTAAGAATTCTGCGCCCATTTCATGGTCAATAACATGTTTAGCAGTAAGTATATCTCCTTGTATAATATACTGTATCACTTGGTTCCGAAATTGGAGTCCATTCAGCTGTGGAAGTTTCTCTTCCGGTAACTCTGTTTCTCTATTCAAAGCATTAAAAGTGCCATAGTATCCTTCTTGAATAAGATACTCCATAATAATTTGAGGTATAGTATCATCAACTGGTAACTTTGTACGTAACATTTCACGTGTATTATTCTCTTTCTCTTCTCTTTCTAATTGTTCCAAATCAAATTTAAAAGGAGGAGAAAAGTTACACGTCACACTACTATGATCTAACCCAATTGTTGGAAAAACAAATTGTGGATCAACATTGGAGAATGCAATTGCCAACTTTTCTGCATTCTTTGTGAAAAAAATTTGTTTTGTTCTCCAGATGAATCCACAACCAATAACATCTCCTGATGTAAAAGTTGGACCGTATGGTATTCCTTGTCCACTATCATTAAACTTTTTTCCATCATCAGAGTGGTATGCCCAACTATGGCTTTCCCAACCTGGTTGTTTTTTAGATGGGTAATTTGGTCTCGCTAACCCAATAGCTACCATCCCTCTGTTTTTGATATCGCCAACTGTTAGCTCAAAGTATCCAACACCGCTAAATTCGCATAAAGGATAAATAGTCTGAACGGAGCAGTCTTTCCGAGTATAAATCGTGACCGTTTGATTTGCGTTGGGTTCTACTCTTGCTCGAAACAATTTCTTGTTAATCTCATTATGATGATAATTTGTAGGTTTCCGAAGCATTTCTCGTTCCAGTGTTGCATCCACTTGCTCTATCAAACTATCCATCGTTTTTTTGTAAGAATCCCGGTTGACTCTACTAAATATATCCTATTAGAACAGAAAAAAACACGTGTTGCAGCATGAGCAAGGTAGAACGTAAGTGGAGTTCGTCACACTCTGGCATAAAGCGTATTATGGGAGAACTACAAGATTTGCAGAAAAACCCTTCACCAGATTACGAAGCACACCCTCTTGACGATAATTTGTTCGAATGGCATTTTACTGTTCGAGGTCCTCCAGATACAGAGTTCGAAGGAGGTGTCTATCACGGACGCATTATACTACCACCAGACTATCCGTACAAGGCTCCTGATATCATGCTCTTGACACCAAATGGGCGTTTCCAAACAAATGAAAAGATTTGTCTTTCTATTACTAGTCATCACCAAGAGACTTGGACTCCTGCGTGGGAGATTCGAAACATTTTAATCGCGTTGATAGGCTTTATGCCAACTGAAGCAAAGGGAATTGGTGCTCTTGAGTATCCCGCAGAAACACGCAAAAAATTAGCAAAACAATCTGTCAGTTGGCAATGTGATGTTTGTGGATGCCATAACGCGACGGCATTACCAAACATTGAAACGTGCGATAAACATGATACAATCTGCACACCTGTACAGCAATCTAGTGAAGAACCAACACAACAAGAACCCATTGAAGCACCAATTATTGCTCCCGCGCCTGTTGTCCAAGCCACCGTACCCATTACGCAACCAGTTATAAGACAACCTGTCGCTACAACAATTCGACCTGCAGTATCCATTCCAGAATCAAAATCAAGTAGCATTTCGGAAACCATGCTGAATGCCTCATTACTGTTGGTCGTAGCAGCCATTTTCTTTATATTGTACAACAAATTTACTAAACCCACCATGTAAACTATAATTTACTCTTTTGTGATTTAATTGTGATTCCCCATGCTCCTTTGAACTTTTGTCCAGGTTTGAGTTCTAATTTACCAAGTCCATCGACATTAAATGCAAAACCAGCACATGAGAATGGTTCAATGGCCAAACCTTTGCGAGTATTTCCCTTTTTAGATGAATCAAACGAGTATACTTGAATAAATGGGAAACTTTTCGCTTGTTGCCAAACAATTGTTTCTGACTGTTCGTGACGAATCGATGTACGAGCGATTCCCTTTGTATCAGTTATCAAATTGGTATAACATTCGTCCAAAGCTGTGGAACCAATCTTTTTGGGAATAGAAAAGTCAAATCGTGGATGATTTTCAACTAGTGATAATTTTCCTGTTGGTCGTAAGTTGTGACTTGGTTTACTTGGTTCAAGAACATGATCACTCTCTACAAGTGTTTTACTTGGTAGAGTAAGTACGTATTCATCAACATTAGCAGTTCCATGTACAAAGTATGGATGAAATCTAAATACTTAGACAAGTTGTACAACATACCCAAGACCGAATGGTGCACTTTCTTTTCCAACATTTTTCGCTGATGTGGAAACGGTAAGTCCGTTTGCGTCGATTTTGTAGCTAATACGATATTGTATCGAAAATGGATAGCCTTTTTGTGCATATTCTTTTTCGTTCAACTCCCACGTTGCAACAGCTTCATTTTCGCTTAATTTACGTACTTGCCAATCTACCAAACGTGCGAAACCGTGATTCGCGTTTCCAAATGCATCAACAGATGCGACGTGACCTTTTACAGAATGAATAGTTTCTCTCCATTTATATTCTTGTTTTTCTAACCTCCCTATCCATGGCGAAAGTACATCACCCATACCTGCTTCCTAAAAAAATAAATAAAATTTCTTAACATACTTTTTTGTCAGCGTTCTCGTATCCATACAGAATGTGATTCTTGTTTCCGCTTCTATCTTGAATATAATACTCACTGATACTTCCACCACGAGTTTGTACGACTAGGTGATGATCGCAGTATGACAACGACACAGACATGATTGTAA
>JAESGV010000877.1_pt1 | contig 13013 bp, 6 predicted proteins | sample 9269781 | NCBI WGS metagenome assembly JAESGV01 (sample SAMN15741586, study PRJNA653496) | algae metagenome | isolation source: Tildeniella torsiva UHER 1998/13D and co-occurring heterotrophs from... | place: Slovakia: Slovak Paradise National Park, Hrabusice, Kosice Region | collected 2000-01-01 | reverse complement strand
ATTACGTGGACACAAAGCTTTCTTGCACGGTAAACAGAACAGCTACACCTTGCAGTTGTCCATTCAGTGTCGTTCGTTCGCACTGTCCACCATGCAGGCTTGTTCTTGTCTGTCACTGTATCATATACACAAACAGCATTTAGTCCATCATCTCTCTCCAATATCTGTACATCACCAGGTTTTATCATAATCTGCCTTGCAGCAACCTCATATGCTTCTGCCTCTACTGACGTAATCGAGCACATTGTATCGAGCTTCGATGCATATGCAAATGAAGCGAGAGATGCTGCACTAGTGCGATGCAAGAAATTCTCAACGTGTAATCGAATGAACTCAAAAGCACATGCAGCTAGTTGTTTTCGAACTGATTCTGATGCACTATTCACTAAACAGTACTTTCCTTTGCCTTGTAATCCAAGTTCAGTGTGCATAGCTTGCTTAGTATAAAATTTGACAATCTTTTCAGTCAGGGTAAGAACACTTGAGTTTCGGTTTGTCCCACATTGTGTGATCATTGCGGCATTCTAGGATTCAACAGGATTCGTGGTATAGCGTTTTTGAAGATCATTTTCGGAGTTTCCACTGTATTCAGGTACACGAGCGTACAATACAGGAAGCTTCTCCTTTAAAATATACCTGCAAGCTTCAATGGCATTGTTTTCTGTATATTTAATGTCAGGAACGATTAGTGCGTTAGTGCTACAAAATTAGTATTGAACAGGAAACCACTTACACTGAATGCAAGATCTTGTCTTCATTTTCTTTAACTTTGTCGGCAGGTAAGTCAAGCAAACCATACTTAACAATACTTCCATTGAAGATAGACAGAACCTTCTTAACCTAGTCTTTGGTAGGCCTGTGCGGTAAATGATACCACAACTTGTCATGGATGTTCTTGAGAAAATGCAAGCTACAACACTCTTGTGGCATATTTGGAAAGTGGGTACGCCAAGCGTTGATAATAGCTGCTTCGCCGTCACTTACAAGCTTGTAGTTTGCTTGCTTTTCTTTGAAAAGTTTCAGAGCAGACATAAGATGGTTCAACGCTTCTACATGCTCGTGAGCCTCCTTAGTCTCATGAAGGTACACAAAGCCAGTCATATACCGATTGAAGATCTCAGACTTGTACACTACAGAGCACACATAGTCTTGCCATATGTCAAATGTAACATCAATAAACCATTCTTTTGCCTATTTCATTAGAACCAAGCTATAGTCAGTGAAGAAAACAAATAATTGTGTTGGATGTTGTCTAATATACCGAATTACATCAGGATGTACAGTCGCTAGTCTCATCTGGTGATCAAGCATGTTTGCAGGATCTCAATATGCATGTTGCATGTTAGAAACCTGCTTTACATTTCTTGCAGGATTTTCATCGAAGTTATCAGCAAGACAATCGTACTGCTTGTTTGGGTTGTTCAAAGAAGCGACTTTTATTCTTGTTCGCTTGCAGCGCTCATTACTGTGACGCTCATAAGGAACCTTCAATGAACTTTTAGAGTTTTTGTGTGGTGAAACTAATGTAGCATCGGCTATAATAGAGACACCTTGCGGCTTGTAGTATACCATAATTCCACGGTATAAACTATTACTAAATCGAGACTGTAGATGGAATTCTTGCTTCCAAAACTTTGGATTTCGAACATCGTACCAGTAGCTACGCTTAATCGTAGCTCCTCCATATTGTAGTACTTTTGTACCATTATTCTTCTAGTACCCGTAATGGTTGTCACATTGTTGTGAATTTGAGTCTGGCAAAGTAGTAGTGAAAATGTAGAACGAGTTAACGTGCTCTGCTATGTACGTGGCAGCGTCATTGTTAACAAAGGAGTGATTTAGTAGCTGCTCAGTCAGAAATCTAAATGCATTTCCAATGAACATAGTGTCGCACGTGGAATGTAGCCAAAGGCACTTTGAATTCGAATCAATGTGTATGTGGAACCATATTGATGTCTGCTTCGACGTGCTTCGCGGTGGTAGAGGGAGTGCGATAGAGTCACAATTCATCTTAAGTTTGTGAATTAGTTTTAGTTGACTTAAGTAAAATAACAGTTAGTCAACTTTGGCGGTTCCAATGTGAAACCCATTGTAAACTTTTTATAACAACTTTTTCTCACAAGGTTGACCAAAAAACCGTTACACCAAACATAAACAAAGTACCACATGAGCGACAAAGACGTTGAAGCTGCTATGTTTGAAGCATTGCGCAAGCTGGTAACAGATCCTACCGTGCAAGATAAATTCAAGCGACAGTTTAAACATTCTGTTGCAGAGTACATTGGAGCGTTACTGTCTGACAAAGACAGTCAAGATATCATCAAATCGGCTGCTATTATCGACGACAATGACGACAATGTAGAAGAAGACGACATCCAAGTTGTCGCCAAACATATCACTCGGCGTATTACCGTCAAAATTGAGTCGTCAGAAAATCTACAAAAGAGAAAGGCCTCTACTGTAGCTAATGTGCTCGAAAAGGTCAGAGAAAGTGCTTTGAGTTCTTCAAAGAGTAGCGACAAAACTGTAAAAAATAAAGCTGCTGCTTTCAAAGATTCTGCTCCTGCTAAAAACTTTAGTGCTCGCAAAGCTGATGACCACGAAGATAGCTCCTCTTCCAAAGATGAGCAGCCACAAATTCCATTAAGATCGCAAGTTAAAGTCAGTACAAATGTATTTGCTACAAAGTCTGAAATCAACGTGTTACTTGCTACAAGATATGATTCAGAACCAGATGTCGATGAAGAGGACGCTGAATCTCATCAAGAAGGAAAGAAGCCAACCCTGTATGATGAAGATAAAACGCCTTTGTCGCAATATCTGAATAGCGACGAGTACATTTGAGTTGAAGCTCATAAAGTTTCTCGTTTTGATCTCAATTGATTGGAAAGTAACATGTTCACTAATGGCAATTTGTTGAATGCATTTATAGCATCGTCAGCAAATGGCATACCAAACATAAGATTTCATTTCCTTATTTAACGATTAGCGATTCTTCATTAGCAGCTACGATTTATATGCGTACGCTAAGCAGTATTCAAAGTCATTCAAAAGCGAAAGGAGGCTTCTTCCTAACAGCTCGTACAACTACAAGCAGAATGCTGTTTACATCTTCTTCAACAACATAAGTGAGGCGCACTGAAATCTGTACGTTTGTCATGTTGTTGATGCCGCAACAGTGATTACATGGTCAGTTTTTGACTTGTTGACCCGCGAAGACACTGCTACGCCAGAGAGCTATGGAAAAGCACTCATCATTGAAGGTGCTCCTGTCCTTAGCACTATCAAATATTACTTCGGTTTTATTCAACGTGGAAAAGCCAAGAAGCCAAAGCAACTATTTAGATACGTGCCAGGCATCACCGCAAATCAAGGTGATAATGAAACAAGTTGTGGATATTATGCTGCAGCCGCAGCAGTGCAAGTTATCCAAGATAAAGTTCTGCCAAGTACCCATCTCCTAAAGGGGTATCCAAACGTGCCACATTACACCAAGAAGGACATGATTGCCTGCTTCAAACGGCACATGAACTTGGATGAAGGCATTGTACAAGGCCTCGAACTATCACAAAGGGTTCCACCACCGTTAGATGAAGGAAAAGGCAAGTCGAACGAGAAGCCGGTTGAAGAGCCAAAGACACCAGAGAGAGCCACCAAAAAGATGCAAAGGTCGCCAAGTCCCAAGCAAAAACTACGAAAACGCAAGCACGTACATACCGAAACTTCAAAGCAGAAGAGAGGTAGACCAAAGAAACGTGCTCATACAGAAGAAGAAGAGGAAGAGGATGATAAGGAACACAACGATGAACCTGACGCCACTGGAGGTCCACTTACGCAAGACGTGGAACCAAATGAAGACACTGAAGAAAAATAAAATGCTTTTCTTTATTTAATATTTTAATTTTCTTTATAATATGTTCAAAAAGATTCCACAAGTGGCAAACGGAATCCGTTTTTTAGACGATCTCAACTGAAATGGATTTTTATAATATCTAATAAGCATGTTAAAAATAGTTCTGCAAGTTTAGTTCAAAGTTTTTACTCTTTTTTGTAATAGTTATAAATAATAACTTCTCGTAGTTAAAGTTTGTATATTTAATATATGTATTAACACTTTGTTAGTCAAAGAATTCTATTATTGCTCTAATAATTTTGTTAAATAATAAGTTTACAGTTATTTAGAACTTAAATTTGAACTATATATTCATAAATTCTATTAAATTAGTAAAAATTTTTCTTCTATCTACTTGTCCTTTTACTTGTTATTGAGATTTTGATATACACTAACAAGTTCTCTCATTTTTTTAAATTAATTTTATAAAATCTGTCCTTTTGCATTTTTAATAACATTTTTATGTTTCTTAATTATTAAATAAAAATAAAAGCTTATTAGTATTTATATATTGCAAATAAGTTCTCTTTAATATAGTGTTTTATTTGATTTACTATTCTTTTACACCATCTAGCTTCAAACAATAAGGCTAATATAAGCTTTTTTTGGTTATTTATAATACTTAGCTTTGTTAATTTTTGTTTAACATTACATTATCCTTAATGATTTAAGCACAAAAGATGCTTAACAGTGTTGCTTTTGTTCATGTAATATACTTTCCTTGCTTATTAAAGTAAATGAACAGCATTACTTTGTTGTAATGCTAGAATATAAGTGTTTTCAAACACCTTTTATAAATCTTTCAAATATATAATTTTTAAATACTTTTAATATAACACAGATAACTGAAACAGTTTAAAAAGATAATAAACTAAGCAGAAATAACAATTCACAACGATTAAGAGAAAAACTAAAAATTTAATATACTAAACATCCAACTACCCACAAATTTCACAATGTGGACAAATTACATGCAAGAATGGCTTTAAAGGTGGAGGTATTATTATCATAGAAAATAGAAAAGCAACATTTATAATGGCTTTACATTTCACTGACACATATACACTGAGATACAAATTATTGCAACATTAATACTGCTTATAAAATTAAACTCAAAAGTACAAATAGTTTTTGACTATTTTAATGCAATTCAAACACTCACAACAGTCACTTACCCAGATGACAAACTTTGTAGATACTATAACATCATTAACAGTTAAATTAGAAACAAAAACTTGCAAATTCATTATTGTTAAAAAGAAAGTCAAAAAAAAATTCCAGAAAATGACTATACAGACTGGCTTATAAACCAAAGTGGGACTAAATCCAAAAGTATATGTTTACTATATGAAATTAAATAAACTACTACTAGAAATTAAATCAACTAGCATCAATAATGAGGAATTTTACTGATAGACACAAAGGTAGATAAATAACAAATCTAAAAAAAGCGCTAATAAAAATAAATACACAAAATCTATAAAAACAATTAAAAAGAAAAAATATCAACAACTTAATCTTATAACTAACAAAAAATTCATTTGATTTGGATATTGGGATAAACTTGCACCATAGGATATCAACCTATTATCCAAGCTATAATTAGACAGTATACCCATAAAAAACCTAAACAGCAACTTGAAACCATATGTATGATGAGAGGATCTCATTTTCAAACATCTAATATGAGACTGCAAACTTATTTAAGCAGGCAAAGGATATGCTATTATATGAAATGATAAAAAAAACGGAAATTCTATAAAAGAATAAATATAATATTTAAAGAGAGGATTTTACTTTTGTTACTTTTGTGTTCTTTTTAATTTAAACTATGGATAATTATCCTTTTGTCTATGTTTTCTTATCTTTTTAACAGATGATTCATATATCTCATCATTAGAGTGACTATCTTTATCAACATTTGTTTTAAGATCATAAACTACAGTTAAAGCTTTTTTTTTCTTATTTTATTATTATCATACAAATTAAAAATAATATTAACAGCTTGTTTTACTTTATATTTAAAAGTTCTATAACCATATTGTCTTTTATTAATCTTTTGACCAGTATTAACAAACATATCCTTTGTTTCAATTTAAAGTATTTAAGAACTAATAGAAGTTAAGCTTGCACATTTTTGCAAGTAAGTCTTATTTCTCATATAACAGCACATAATTAGTACATATTTGCACAAATAACATGTACTAGCTATTTTTTTGTTTTTAAAGCTAACAAAAATACAATGTAAATAAAATTGTCTAAAAAACAGAATATTTTTAAAGAAAAATAAAATATTAATAAAGAAAAGCATTTTATTATTCTTTAATGTTTTTATTTGATTTTACATCTTATGTAAGTCTAATGGTGTCAGATTCATTGTCATATTTCTTGTTATCATTTTCCTCCTCTTCTTCTTTTATATAAGCATGTTTCTGACTTTTTAAATAACTTCTCATTTAACTTACCTTTTCCTTTATTAAACGGTGGTGGAACCTTTTGTGATAATTTAAAGCTTTATACAATACCTTAATCCAAGTTTATGTGTCATTTAAAGCAGGCAATCATATCCTTCTTGGTGTAATGTGGCACATTTAAATATCTCTTTAAAAAATAGATATTTAACAGAACTTTATTTTAGATAACTTATACTGCTATAGCTGCAACATAATATCTACAACTTATTTTATTATCTTAATTTGTAGTGATGCTTGGCACATATTTAAATAATTATTTTGGCTTTTTAGCTTTTTCACATTGAATAGGACCATAATAATATTTGATAGTGCTAAAAACAGAAGCACCTTCAACAATAAGTGCTTTTTTATAGCATTCTGGTGTAATAATGTCTTTGCAGGTCAATAAGTTAAAAATTGACTATATAATCACTATTACAGCATTAATTACATGACAAACATACAGATTTCAATGTATCTCACTTATATTGTTGAAAAAGATGTAAACAGCATTCTGCTTATAGTTATATAAGCTGTTGAGAAGAAGCTTTCTTTTACTTTTAAAAAATACTACTTAGCATACACATATAAATTATAGCTGTTAATAAAAGATATCTGAATTTTACATATTATTATTCCTTATGCAACTTATTTTAATTTTTATATTACATTACTTTTGTTATTCATATTTTTTTATACAGTAATTTATTGAAAAACAATTTTATTTTTGACATTTATGGCATTATATTAGTTTATAAGGTTATTAACTTTTATATCTGTTAGATAAGTCTGTTTTGTACCTATATAATTAAAGTTGAATAATCATATAATATAGCATAGCTAATTTATCAGAGATTTTATTAGAGATTTAAAGAAGAGGGTATATAGTCTGTCTGGGTATATAGTCTTTTATTAATTTTCAATTATGATAAAAAAACACAATTATATTTAATTAATTTCTAATATCTAATAAATATGACTTGAAGAATGAAATATAATTGCTTACTTATAATTAAAATGTGTTTTTTAATTTTATTTGATTATATCTTAAGTTTTTACAAATAAGATTTAATTAGTTTAGAGTCAAACTAGTCAAACTAATTAGTTTAAAGTTAAAAGTTTAGAGTCAGATTAATTAGTTTGAAGTACAGAGTTTAAAGTCAAATTAATTTAAAGTACAGAGTCAGACTAGTTAATCTGGAGTACAAAGTTTAAAGTTAGACTAATTAGTCACAAGTACAAAGTTTAAAGTAAAACTAATTAGTTACAAGTACAAAGTTTAGAGTTTAATTAGTTATACAAGTTTTTCTTTTATTAATATCAGTATAAATTTACATAAGTAAAGAATAATATAAGAGAATGAAAGAGTAAAAGATAATAAAAAATGGACCTGCAATAGAAGAATATATTAATTTTTAAATTAATTAGATTTAAAAATGATTTAAATGAAAAATAACTAGAAGTAATTAAGTTCTAGTTATTTTTTATTTAAATGTCTTGCTTAAAATGCAAGAGCATTGCACTACAGTTTGACTCATAGCTTAACATTATTTTTAACCAATCAACAAGAAATCTTATACTTTTTATCTGTGATCTTCAGAAAATACATGTTTAAACTTGCTACTTATTGTCATTAACATCAAGTTGTGTGATAAATCATATAACATATAGCATTTAAATAGCTAGTAAATACACTATATAACAGTAGATCACTTTTATTCTTTGAAAAACAAGTTTATATAGGCTATAATTCTTTTAAAATTTAAAACCTGACATATTATATTATTAACCGTCAAATTAACTTAAAAGTGTTTAACCATTAATTAATAGATGTAGACACTCATAACAGTCAAATTATATTAATAATTGCACCAAAGGTTTGATAAAACAGTTCCTCTCATATTAAATTTTATATTCTGTTGAAGTACAAATGCTTTAATGGACTATTACTTGTCAGTAAGGTAAAACTAACCTGTCTTACAACGGTTTAAACCTAGCTTACGTGTCTTGTGGGTGAATAATCCAATACTTTATGAATTCTGCTTCACAATAATAAGAAAAGCCAACATCAAAGGATTAAAAAGCAATGTTGCTATGAACACTTAGTTATCACAAGCTAGTTATCTTTATAGTAATTTTTCTGACACCTTTAACTTCAAACTTTAAAAGAGTATAAAACTAAAGTTTTATTTTTTACTAAAGTATTGCTAAGACACACTTTTATAGCTAATTTTTATATTAAAAATATTTGTCAAGTAAAAATATTAGCCTTGTCTGCTATGAAAGGTTTCTGACCTTTCTATGCTTGTCTTTGTACATCTGTGTTATCTTTTAACAGTTATGCTGCCTCAGCCAAACTTCCTACTTGAATCTTTTATATTAATACAAAAGCTTACTATAAACCAGGAAGAAAATAGCTTTGTCTAAAATAATACAAGAATACAAAAGTAAACAAAAGTAAACTTATACTTTGCTCTTTTATACAGTAAGTGAAATAATAATAAAAGGTAGTAATATTTTATTGTTGAATTGTTTCTCCCACTTATGCTTATTCTTTTTATTATTCTACAAAATTAGGGTCTTCTTTTCTTATTAACAAACTTAAGCTGTTCTTTTAACTATAAGTTTGCTAAAAAGTAGATAAGGACAGTAGAAATCTTGTTGTTCTATTAATGTGCATCACAAATTAAAGAAAGTTATAGTTACTTACTGTTGACTTATATTTGATCAAATCTCTTCACTTTAATATTCAAAGCATTGAGCAAAAGTCACAAAGAGCCTAACCTTGTTTTGAGCTTAATTTCTTTGCTTTATTTTAATTAAACAGTCAGATTTCTCCAAAATCTATCAGTTCTCATTTAATAGCTTATTATGGCTTATTTAATGTAACTTAAAATATCAAATTACATCTGTGTAAAGTTTTCTCTTAACTAATATAAAAGTATGCCACTTTCTCCCTTTCTTTAAAAGTATAGTCTGATTACCACATACAAAAAAGCATTTCTCAATACAACCTTTAAAGCTTTACTGTCTTTAGTACACTTATAAGTAATATTACCAGTAATACCAATAAGGGATGTATTGTCAATAACACAACAGCTATAGCTATGACATTGTTGACAAAATACAAATGATGTAATTAATTGAAATAATTGTGATAGTTATACAACAATATTGGGCTAGCTAGTTGAAGTATGTAAAATATCTTCAAAGATTAAAAGTAATTTTTTCTTATTGTTTTATTGTGTTATATCCAAGTGTTGTTAAAACTTTTCACTTAAAGTACTGTTTGTATACTTCAAAAGTGTCTAATTACACATTATACAAATAGGCTCAGTTTGTTCTTGGTTGAGATTGTATACAACCCCAAATATTTCATGTTTCTGCTGTAACCTAGCATTATCTAGCTTTATATCACTAGATTTGCAGTGCATGGTACATAATATACAGATGACATTCATATTTGTTTGCCAGAAAACATCAAACTTTACAACAAAAATTAAGTTTATTAAACTTCTATAATAGACAGTTTTTGTTAGTTTAAGTCAAAATGCGATTTTTATTGGAAATTTAAAACCGTCATATCAAATTACATAAAAAAGGTCTTTGACATATGAAGTGAAAATTTTTAAAATATTTAAAAATAATTATTATTTAAATAAATATAAAGGTACTTTTCTTAAAATTAAAGCTTATTATACTTAAATATATATGTTATTATCATATAAATTTTTAAAAAAAATACCTCTTTATTTTTCAAAAAATATAATTTGCAAAATATGTAAAATTAATATCTTTAAAAATATATTATAAAAATTTAATATTTTAACTTTTTCTTCTTACAGTATTTATTAAATGATATAACATCATATATTTATAAAGAAGAAAAATTATTGGAGGAGTATTTTTTTTAAAATAAAATAAAGTTAAAACTTTATTTAAAGTGATAAGAATTGCACTTTAATATTATGAAATTTTATTTTTAAACCTCACTACTTTTAATTCTTGTATATAATCTTATTTTCTTGTCATAATATTAAAAAAAATTGATAAAGAGTTCATAATGCTTAAGTTGACTATTTTTATAAAAGGTCAACTTTGTATTAGAATAACTTTTTTTGAAACAACTTTTCAGATAGCTTTTTTTGCTTAGCTTTACTTATTTATTTTATTATATCATAATTTTAAATAAAAACTGCCTTTACCGCCCCCTTAAAGCTGAGTTATATATTTATAATGATGAGACAACTACTGACCTGCCAACTACATACCTTATTAGAATAGAGGGCCACTATGATTTACTCACAACTATAGTATTGTATAATCAAAAAACAAATCAAGAAGTGTAATGATAAAGTGCTATCATACAAGATGCAACTTACCTTTTGCTTTACTTTCTTGATATACAAATCAAAGTTGTATCTGTCATTAGCTTTATTAATAAAGGCAGCTATGTACAAGTTTACATTATTATTAGAAAGCTATCAGTAGCTTTCAATGCAAAATACATCTTCTTTTGTAATAAAGTACTTTTTCTTTAAATACTTGCTAATAAACTTTTTGACTTCATTTGTCTCTATATCTAAATATATACTCTCACCAACTTCAATAATTAGTGCTCTAACTAACCTTTTGTACAAATGTCAAGATTTTTACACATTGTAATAGCATAATGCTTTTCAGCAATAGTCAAATCTAAAACTTTAAGAATACATTCAAGTTATTTTGATTAAAAAATATGTAATTTATACTTACATTGTTCACCTTTGCTACTTTGCAACATAGACTTATTATAATGCAGATTTCTGTATATGAATACCTGGAGTTAAGTTGCACTTTTTAATGTTATTAAAATGTTTACAGGTATTACTGTGAAAAGCTCTGGAAATTGAACAATCAAAAAGTAAAGTGTTTTTAGTTTGATTATACTATCAAGCTTCTTGTTAGTGAACTTTACTTTGTAGAACGCCTCTTATAAATTGTTATACTTTTCCTGCAAATTACTGTCATTATGAAATAGATTAAATGCACACTTAATTAGCATTCTTTAATAAACCTTGGCATGTAAAGTAAAGCACTGTTAACTTATTTAGCATGATTGGCAATAATGTAGTGCTTTTCAATCTGTTTGGCAGTGTCTTTATTAAGTTGTTGATAAACCTCTCTAAGCCCATCAACAGACATATTTCTGCTGCTGAGAACATCTTGTAACAATGTAATATCTTTTGGCATTTCTTCATCAGAACCTAATTCCTCAATCCTCTCTGTTTAAACTACAAAATTACAGTATTAAGCAAATATTCTGTTGTACAATAGCTGCTCTTGCTTAAGATTATCTTCTTGCATGCAAGCTTGTCTCTTGCTCTTTCTTTTTGGCAAATAAAGTCCTTTTCTTTTATATTGTTCTTAATTACAGACTTTAAAATTTTTAATTTGTTCAAGTTATGACTTACAACCTTGTCTGACAAACTTTTTATATTAGCCACAGTGTCAATAGCAGTGCTTTTGGCCTGTAAGCAAGTAATAACATTACAAACTTCAAAAGAAGCCTCAACATCAATTTTAAGCTTGTTTACATCAAGCCTGTCAGTTGTTTTGTCACTGTTAAAGTTTGAATTGTCACTTGTTTTTGCAGCTACTTTGTCTTGTGATACTTTTTTAGTAGACACAAACATGTTTATTTAAGTAAAACAAGATGTAAAAAACTCTTAAATGTGAATAAAAAAATTTATAAAAATTATTATTGTGTGTCTTTTGTCTGGTTTTAACAATTTTCATAACCTGTTTTTTAAATTCTTTGGTATGTGGTTTTACTTTAGCAAGCAGAGTCTTTATAACATTTTTATATATCAAAAAAATATTAATAAATTGCTTATATTAATTATATTCGCAATTAAATCTTCCATACTAACTTCATACACATGTTGCACATCCTTTGGATTATTTAATAACTTGTGCATAGTAGTAGTTGCTTAACCTTTAAAAGAGTAATCACTGCAGAAATGACATGTTCAAACTTATCTTTTGGCTCATCTATGAATTGTAGTTACTCAGTTGTAATAGATATAAGTTTTCTGCTTTGCTAAAACTAAGTGTGCAAATGCATTATAAACAATATATAAGTTACAATAGTTATATAAGTATAGCAAGTTATATATGTTTAATAGTACTGATAGTTATGTTTTGTAAACAAACTTACAACAAAAAGATTATTGGTTGTACATAACTATCACTGCTTGAAAAAGATGCTATTGGCATATAGTGAGAGGATATTAGAAATCGATGTAACCAGTGAGAATTCAGCTTATATTGCTTTGGTGATCAACATATTTCACAACTTTAGTTTGTAAGAAGATATCCAAACCTAATACATTAAATATTGCAAAAAAAAATTAATCACACTTTTGCGTGACTATGTATTGGATGAGGATAATTTAAAACTTTTGAGTGAGTTGTTTATACAACAAATATATTTAACTAAGTATAAAAGCAATAAATCTAATATGAAATTCAACTTGTTGAATTTTATGCCTAATTCCAACAGCAGTGTGATTCGCACTATATATTTGGTGCAAAAAGAAAATTTATTTGTACTATTGGTATCAAACCTACTTAACATGGAAGTAATTCATGACTTTAATACTGTAAGTTTAATTAGTTATCAAAGT
>JAESGV010000876.1_pt1 | contig 13019 bp, 5 predicted proteins | sample 9269781 | NCBI WGS metagenome assembly JAESGV01 (sample SAMN15741586, study PRJNA653496) | algae metagenome | isolation source: Tildeniella torsiva UHER 1998/13D and co-occurring heterotrophs from... | place: Slovakia: Slovak Paradise National Park, Hrabusice, Kosice Region | collected 2000-01-01 | reverse complement strand
TACGCTTCATGGCACCAGAAGTATTATCAAACAAAAAGTACGAGTACGCAGCAGATGTATGGTCATTAGGATGCATCTTTTACGAGTTATTAACGCTTCGATTGGATCGTAACATGTATATGGATGTTTTCTCGAAAGTTGACTTTTATCGAGATTTACTGAAAGAGTTAGACGAACTAGGTTACTCACAAGACATGGCTCGATTAATTGTTGATATGTTTGAAATACAACCTCGATTGAGAGTTACCACAGAACAAGTACTTGCAAAAATACAAAAGATGTTACACGGAGAATATAGTGCGAGGACAGATACTGTTGTGTCGTGTGAGGGCTGCGAAGGGACTGCATATGTCGAGTGTGTAGGATGCAAATCGTATTTATGCAATGACTGTTTTTCAGACTCGCACAAATTTGGAGCAATGAAAAGGCATGAGAAAATTGATCTTGATGTACCAGTAAAAGAACCACAAAAAGAGCACAAGAAAAAAATACCCATAGAGAGAGCGAAACCAATAGGTACATTGCCTCATCTGCAAGATGAAAACACATTTGTAGCAAGAGAACGAGTGACAAGCAGGCTCCATAGGGTACACGATGAATTATTGCGTAGAATACCAGTTGCAGCTCCACAAGGAGTTGGAATGTCGAGAAAGAAATAAAAACAAAAATCGACAGTTTGTAACACGGTTCACACTAAGTATGCTAAAAACATTGACAAGAGTAAAGTGGAGCCCAAACACTGTACTCGTACAAAAATCCCCTAGTAAATGGTGCGCCAGGTTGCGTTTTTACACATCGACACCAATAGTCAAGGAATCTACTATTTCTCGAGATACAAGTGAAAAAATAGCAATATCAAATCGCGAGAGTGCATACAATACGCACAAATCAGCCGTATGCGAAACAGATTTTGATAGAATTGTTACACAACTAAAACAAAGCAAGGTATGACAGATTTTAGATGCTAACGTATAGATTCCGCACCAAGGTATTATACAATACTTTGAACAATGCATACGAAAGCGCCAGACAAAAAATATTATCGCTATGCTGCAGTACATACCAAAGAATGTCAACATCCAAAACTATCACGATTTACTATTCCGAACTACACAGTCACGTGACTACAATTCAGTACTGACATTGTTTGATGGTGCAGTTTTGATAAACCTCAAACTAAGCGGTACACTCGCAGCGAGTCTAGTCAAACTATTTAGTCGACATTCAAACGTTAGCAAAATTATGCAAGTCATTACACTATTCCAATCACACAAGGGCACGAAATGGAGAAATGCCTATGTTGCTGTTTTTGATGAATTAATGAAACACAATGAACTGTCAAAAGCGGAGAAAGTTTATGAGAGCATAAAAACCGATGTACATGAGTTCGATGCAGCCACTAATACATCGGTTATCAAGTTGCTCTTCAAATTGGGCAGAGTGGAAGAAGTCAAGAAGATTTTGGATCAAGAAAAAAGCCCAGACATGATAATGTACAACACAATTTTGAATAAGCAAGAAAATGTTTGATAGCGCATACGCATTGCATTGTCATATTCTACAACTCCCCACTAGTATACCGATCTATGTTTGGACAACAATGATAAAGATGTTTTGTAGAATGGGAAAAATGGACCGTGTTGACGAAATGTTAGAGACTATGAAAGATAAGAGAGTTGAATTAGACATGTTTGTGTATTCAACTGTACTTAACGGATACATTGAAAACCAACAGTATGACCAAGCGCAGAAACTATTAACGAAAATACTACAGTTACACCAACAGCTACCTGTTGAACTCAAGAATACAATTCTCAAAATGTTCCACAAAATTGGAGACATTAAGAGTCTTGAGCAATTCTTTCGCGAGATGGAACAGAGTGGTGATGTAGACAGCATCTCCTATACTATATTGTTGTCAGCATTTTCTGCCAACAAATCGTTTGATCAGGCTACGAATGTTTGTGACGGTATTTTAGCCTCGAAAATTCGAATTTCACAGGAGCTCTGGAATGCTATTATCAACGCTTATTTGGAGGCAAACAATATGGAAAAAATAGATACAATATTTTCGCAAATGAAGAGAATCGGAAAAGAACCTGATGTTGTCACATATACAATGCTACTGAACAAGTACATTGATTATCACTTGTACGACAAAGCACAAGAGTTATTGAACAAGTTACCATACCAAAAAAATGTCAAACTGTGGACAACTATAATTAGGTTGTATTGTAAGTTGGGCGACATGGGACAAGCAGAACAAGCTCTGAGAGACATGAAAGCACAGTCCCTTGAGCCTGACTTGATAACTTACAATACTATGCTTAACGGCTATATTGACCAAGATATGTTTGAGCAGGCACAGGCAATACATATGGAGGCAGAAGCAAAGATCAAAGGAGACAAGCCAGTTGAATACTGGAATACAGTGATTAAGATGTTCTGCAAGCTCAAGTTGATGAAGAACGTGGAGCAAATACTGCAGCAAATTGAATTAGATGATGTTACACGTACAATCGTACTCAACGGCTATATCGATAGTGGCATGTATAGTGATGCACAGAAACTAGTGTCAGCGACAGTTTCGCCTGGAAACCTACAATTGTGGAATTCTATTATCAAACTGCACGGTAAGATGGGCAACATGGAAAAAGCAAAACAAGTATTTGAACAAATGGTTGAGAGTGTGACCTCACCAAGCGAGAACACATACGTTACTTTACTAAATGGATACATTGAGAACATGATGTTGGACAAAGCACTGGAGATATACAATACGCTAGATGTACACAGTATACAATCTGTGGAACTGTGGGGCACTGTCATCAAGCTCTTCTGCAAAATGAATCGGATAAAGCAAGCAGAACAGCTTTTTCGAATTATGCAATCTACAGTACAAGTGGGTTTGATGGGTTACCATCAGTTGCTGCAAGGATATGTTGAGAATGGATTGAGACAAAAGGCGATTGCATTTTACGATGAGATTATTAGAACTCACACACCTGATGAGTATACATTCAATATCATGCTACAGGGTGTTGATAACATACTTCATGATGACTACCTATCTGAGATCATCTTGCGACTAAACGAATCAGGCTTGAAGAAGACAAAGCGTATCTTCTCAACACTCATCGTTCAACACTTTGCTGTCAATCAGCCAGAAAAAGCACTCGAGTATCTGAAAGAGTTGCAAGCAAGTGGAATTACACTAGATTTGGAAACATTTGCTGTGCTAATATCAAATTCACAGTCTCTAGGATTTGTTTTAGAGAATATTAACAAGTATCAAAACGTTCAACTAAGTATGGTGGAGAGAAGCATGCTGATAATGTGTTATGGGTTAGTATCCGAGTTTTCCAAAGCGTTAATGCTGTTTCAAGAAAAAAGGAGTACTACGAATATTGAATTGTGGCGTTCAATGCTATTTGCCTGCTTCAAAACAGGAAACGGAGTAGTTGCTACTCAGCTACTACATGACATGATGTTAAACATGGTGCCTCAAGCAAGAGATTACATGTACACTATACTTTCATGTAGTTATGATGCTGCCACAGGATCAAACGAGGCGTACAAAGTCTATCGCATGGCTGTAGAAAAGGGTTACGTTAACAAGTATGTGCATGGTGCCATGATTGATGCGTATGCAAGAGACGGAGAACTAGAGAAAGCCGAATTGCTGCTTCGCAAGTTGAATACTACAGACAAGGTGTACTGGATAACTCTATACGGAGGCTGCAAAAAGTATGCAGACTTCGATAGAATCAAGCGATTAGAGCAGGAGTTCCCGCACCTGTTAGACTCAGTTGAATTTGTAATGTTGTCGCACAACATCGCTGCTATTTCTAGCCAGTACGCGGAGCAAGAAGCCTACAGCGCTATGAAAGTCGCAAAAAAGATGAAAAAGATTCCAGGTGTATCATCAGTTGTGAAAGATGGCAAGGTTGTATCATTTAGAGCAGGCGATATTCGTGCTACAAAGGAAGCAAAACAGTGGCTAAAGAGTGTCCAACTAATTATGGAATCATCGTACGGATATCAACCAAAGCTTGATTGCGTAACAAATAACAGCAAGACAAGGGAAGGAAAGATAGCAAATTTGCTCTCTCATAGTGAAAAACTTGCCACTGCGTATATGGTTACTGAATCAAGTGATGAAACGATCATTATTTTCAAAAACTTGAGAATATGTGAAGATTGTCATGAATTTATTAGATTGCTGTCAACTATTACAGGAAGACGGCTTGTAATCAACGATAGAAGTCTTTCACATGAATTTAGTAATGGCAAGTGTAGTTGCAATGGTAAATACTAGCATTAATAACATAAAATCGTATTATTACACCTTGTATTGTGACTAAAAAGATCAAATAGAATTCTTGTAAGCAGCTCTAGCAAACATGTTAACACAACGCGTGAGAGTTTTGAACAGTGTTCCCTATTGTGTTAGAAGATACAGCACAGTAGAGACGTTTGGCGCGTTAGTGAAGCAGCACGACTGGCCTAAAGCAAAACTCGCACTCGAAAATGCGCCAACTGACACTCTCTACTCTATACAAAAGTTTTACTCGTCGTCACAAGAACCCAAAACACTTGCTATCATTCATGAAGTCGTCACGCGTAGAGGATTATTGCTTAGTGAGCGATTATGTAACCTTTTGCTGTCAAACTACTGCACACGGGGTCAGCATGACCAAGCAGTTGCCGTTTTTCGTAGCATGTCCGTTCAGCGATGCAATATTGATAATAAGGTAGCGGCGAATTTGATGAAATTGTTTGGTGAAAAGAATATTGACTTGGTATTAGAACTGCAAGACAAAATGTATCGCGAAAAACAATTCAATCCTATTCTTCACCTACTTGCGATAAAATATTGTACTCTGTCGTTGCGATATAGCGATGCTCAACGGTTGTGTGAAAAAGCACTCGAACACAAATCCGAAATTACTATAAACCTGTGGAACACTATGCTCAAGTGTTACTTTGATAACAGAAACATCGATACAGCTTTGTCGATAATCGACATCATGAAAACCCAAAAAATTCTATTTACCGAAGTAACGTACTCAATAATCATTACTGGACTGGTTAACAGTGGCAAAAATTCGCATGCGCACAAGTTTCTGGATGAGTTGTACCGAACAAACATTGAATGGAGTATTAATCTTCGCAATTCTGTTATAAAACTATACTGTGCGGAGGGAAACATAAGTAAGGCTGAAACCATCATGAGCGACGTACAAGATTCTGTAACTACTACCGTGTTTATCAAAGGTTGTATCAACGCCAATCAACTGGAATCTGCTCGTGCTGTTGCTTCCAAGCTAGATTATAATCGTGCAGATACAGAACTGTTCAGTGTGATAGTCAAACTCTATTGTGAATTGGGTGACTATGAAAAAGCACTACAAGTCATTGAACGTATGAAACAAACTCGATACAAACCAACCTATGTAACTTACAATTCGATTTTAAACAGTTATGTGGAAAGAAAAATGTACAACGAGGCTCAAAATCTCTTTGATCAGATAGCTCATCACATAGTTCTCTGGACAACAATAGTAAAGATGTACTGTAAGCAAGGCGACTTGAATGCTGCGTTTCAAGCGGTAGAGAGAATGAAGAAAGAAGGTTTCAAACCAAATCACGTGACCTTTACAGTGTTGTTGAAGGCATGCACTGAACATGGTCAGTACAAACACGTTCACGAGATTAAACGTCACCTATCTGAACAAGATATACCACTGGAACTATGGAGTACCCTCATAAAATCTGCATGCCAGGAGGGTGATATGAATCAAGCCATGGAGATGGTACATACTATGCAGAAGCATGGACACACGATTGACAGTGTCTTATGGAATATTATTTTGAACGGATATGTACAAGCAGGAGAATTCTCGCAGGTTATAGATTTGTTTAAAAAATTGAACCCAACATTGTTGACTGTTCAGATATGGAGTACCGTGATAAACGCGTTAGCCCTGAGTGGTAATATTGAGACATCATTAGCGTATCACGATCAAATGAAACATCAAGGAGTAGAACCAAGTGCTGTAACATACATTATCTTACTCTCAGGATGCGAAAACGAAAGACACTACAACAGTGTTCTGGAAAGACTCGCTGTTTCACACTGTCAGCGAAGCACTACGTTGTACAACACTTTGATATCAACACACTACAAGTTCAATCAGCCGTTTAAAGCGATCAACGCGTTTGAAGAGATGGAAACGATTGGAGTTGCAAGGGATATCAGAACTTACAAAGAACTATTGTCTGACTGTGCGTCAGTACATTTTATAGATCGCATTGAGAAAGAGATGATGAATAAGGAGAGAACCACATTTGAAAACAGTGTTTTGATTCTTATTCTAGCAGAAAGATGTCAATACGATATGGCAGTACAAGTGTTTCGAAGCAGTGATACCACAGATATCCTAATATGGAACAGTATGTTCTATACATGCGTTAAAGCAGGGTTTGGCAGTGAATCACTGTCATTGTTTCAAGAGATGCAAAAAAAGAGGATACGACCAAACATAGAAACGTATATCCACGTTTTGTCAGCGTGCAGTCATTCTGGTCTAGTACAAGAAGCAGAACATATATACACTTTGGCAAACAAAAGTAATATTGCTGGAGAAGAGTTGGCAGTGTCTATGGTTGATGTTTATGCGCGTTCGGGTATGCTTGACCAGGCGGAGTCCCTTGCAAGAACTGTTAAAAAACGAAAACTACCAGCATGGGTTACAGTACTAGCCGGATGTAAGTTTTACAATGATGTACAAAGAATGGAGAGACTCAAACATGAACTACCTTTTTTATCTGAAAGAGGGTCATCAATGGTATTAATGGCCAACATTTTTGCTCAAACAGGGAGGATGTTAGAGCGAGATACTGTTAGATCTTCAATGGATGAGAGAAATATCACTAAAATACCAGGTGTTTCGTACGTAAAGCTTCAGTCAGGAGAGGTGATTAGATATACTGTTGACGATGAGTCAGCTCCACAGGAAGCGTTAGACTTTATAGATGATATGTACGCCGTTTTGAAACATCAATACAAGTATGAACCTGATCTTAGTTGTGTGATTAAGAAGTTTGACACTTATGAGGAATCAGTTCTGCACTTGCATAGGCACAGTGAAAAGCTAGCATTGGGGAGAGCAATGTTAGAATCGGGTGATCATGACATATTGATTACAAAGAACTTAAGAATATGCAAGGACTGTCATACCTTTATTAATTTTACTGCAAAACATGTTAACAGAACCATCAAGATCAAAGACGCAAGTAGGTATCATGTTTTTACAAATGGCATTTGTTCCTGCAAAGATTTCTACTAAATTGACAAAGTTCAATTCGATTTGAAACTCCTGATCTACGCGTGACAAATCATACTGTTGTATTGACAAGGGATGGAATAGTGTATGTTGCACCAAAACGCTGCTAAGGCGTTGCCAGTGTTGTCAAGGTTGACTTCCTGGCAACCAAGTATTAGAAGGATGTTTTGAGTGAAAGAGTTGTTAAGAACCAAATCAAACAAATGAACCCTACTTGTAATTTATTAGCTACTAGCCCAGACTATAGACTTTGCAGCAGTAGCCGTACAAGCTCAGTACCAATAGTTACATCTACGTGAACCACAACGTCGCATACACAGGTCATATATTGCACCACATGGGACGTCAACTTCCAAACAACGAGATTTTACCAAGTGCTGGTTGATTCATTTGTAGCAACAATCGTCGTTGTCATTATGTATGCGTAGACTGTATCACTCTACTAGCTGTTGCTGCATTCGAAACGGAAGCAAAGGTTTTTTATATTCAAGATTCACCAAGAGCCCTGTCAATCCAACAGTTCGCAACCGTAAGGCCTCAATGAAGTATTCTGCTACGAATCCATGCACTACAATGCGACATATCGTTGTATTAACATCTCGCCAATCAGACACTGATCTAAAGTTGACTCCAAGCTCGCCGAGATTTAGAAGGAAGTTTTGAGGCGGGCGATCTAAACTGAAAAAATGAAATCGTACATACTACTATTCACTCTGGTAGCTCTTACTGTAGCTCAACAACTGAACATGACGTTTGCAGGTGTTACTTTGCAGCCAGGAGCTAGCGCAGTTATTTGTAGCTTGACCAACGTTGATACTGATGCATACATATTCGTGACTCATAATGTATCATGCTACAACCCAGTAGCCTGGTGCTCATCATGGGATGGAACTATACGGTTTAAAGATGATACTGGTGTATTACTAGGCACCAATCCTTACTTCAGTATGTGGTATGATACTAACCACGTAGCCTCAAGCTATCTGAACCAAGGGAAAAGAGCTCAAGTCGTCGTTTCATTTCAGAACAGAAACACATTCAATCCAATCTCAGTTGATGGAAGCTGTAAATGGTTACCTGGTAACCCTGGAGGGCCAGAAGTGGACGTTTCACCTGCTGGAGCTATTACAGGCCTATAGTAGGTTCTGTGTTAGTTGCATTCTGCTGCTTACTCATTTGCGCTACACCAATCATTATCATCATTTTGGTATGCGTTGGATGTATCACTCTTCCTGCTTCCTTAGCAGCTACAGCCGCTACCATTGGTATCAAAAATAGAAGAGAGGACGTGAACATTAATTTCCATGGTTCTGCTAGCCCAACCACCAACTATAACACTTGTTGTGTAACGATTCTAGGGAATAAAATTGGGATTTACTACGATTTATTAAATGATAATTGTCCTAGTCCAAAAATCCAGTTCTCTAACATTCTTTATTGTAGGCAAAGTTGGCCAACAATATTCAACTTGCAAATCTTACTATCTGTTTTACTTGTAAAAAAAGTATAAACATGCAACTGTTTGTATAAATATTTAAATACTGAGTTTTAATGTGTTTGGATTTGCAGCTTGCTTACATAGATATCAAATGCAAATATAATCATTATGATAAGCTTTATTTTTAATATATATAAAAAACTAGTTAAATACAAAGAAAATAAATCTAAGTTACATAAATTTTATTTTTTGAAAATTTAATTTTTAAATAAATAATATTTAATAAACATATAATTAATGCAAATAAGACTAAAATAATATAAGAATTATCAACTTATATAAAATATGTGGAGTAATATTTAACTTATATAAAAGTGACGGTAATACAACGTGGAGATGTCGTAGACTAACTTGACAGTGATTTATTGATATTACGGCGAGTTAGCAAATACCGCTAACTCAAGTATTTATACTTGTGCGTGTGCGAGGATTACTTTTGAGGAAGTCCCACCTTGAACTCTGCGGTCTTTAAGTTGAGTATTAGACTTTACGATTCTATGATAGCTCGGTTCGGCTACACTCCCCTCCAGATTTTCTGCCTTGCGTTTAGCAAGTCTTGCTATTGCAGCATGTCTTGAACGGATAGGTGTCTCACTTGATGTTGGTGTTGCTGGTTTGGTCTTCTTTTGTTTGGTTGTTGCCTTCTTCTTCTTGGCTTTCAATGGTGTCTCATCTATGGACTCATCTGAAGACTCTTCAATTTCATCTTGATCTGTAATGGTTGGATTATAAGGTTTATCCTTATGATCATCCTCCCCCACCTCTGAATCATCGTCATCATCCTCTTCTGGATGTACATCATGATCAGTGATGGCTGCAGTGTTATCAACGGAAACCTTCTTCAAAAAGTTTGTAGGTGCATCAAACTCCTCTCCTTGACGTGCAATAGTGTAGATGCCGTGTGGTTTAACTTCAGTGACCAGGTAGGGTCCCTTGTATGGTGGTACATTCTTACTTTTACAGTTGGGAATCTTGTACATAACTGTATCACCAACTTTGAACACGGTAACAAAGTGATTGTACTTGTGTTTGTTGAAGTAACGGTGCTTCATGTCAATGATGTGTGGAACAATAAACTGGTGATGAGTAGACCAGTACTGTCTCCAATTAGTGATTAGTCTACTGATCTCACTTGTAGTGACTTCAATATGGTCACCAGAGCGTTCACCACGAATTGCTTGACGTCCAAACATGATACTGAACGGTGCTGATAATGTTTGAGGGTGAATTCGCATGTTAATCTTAAGTTGGGTGATACAAACAACTAAGTCCCAATCTCTAACTCTATTGTTCAACTGCAACGCATTTTTGAAAAGTGTTTGACGTACAGTACGATTGGTACGCTCAACAACTCCGTTAGCTTGATGGTTGTATGGTAAAATGGTATGATGAGTAATACTAGCAAACTTCTCAAATGCCTGAATGACACCTGCAGTGTATTCACCTCCTTGATCAGTTTTAATGCAACTTGGAAATCCAAAATTGCTGCATACACGCAACAGAAACATTGCCATCTGCTCAGCACTCTTTTCAGTTGATTCAAAGAGGAAAACCATGCGAGTGAAGGAGTCTATGAAGACATACAGGTAGCAATTACCTTGTGGAGTGACTGGTAGTGATAGCGTGTCACAATGAAGGTACTCAAACGGTGTGAGGTCCTCTGGTGCATGTAATGGTGAGTAACCAACTCTATAGTCATTAACTCGTTGGCATTGGTTACATTTGGCAGTGTACTGCTTACATAAACTGAGCAAGTACGGAATGTTATTGATTTCAAGCGTAATAGTAATATGCTTGTACATGATCTCCGCTCCAAAGTGACCAATAGCATGAGCCCTCTCCAGGATTTGTTGGATCTCATCATCAGAGTACTCATACTCTACTTCAACGGCTCTGACATCAGAAACATCTTCAAAAACAACAGTAGGCATTGATAATTGATCATTGATCTCCTGTACTCTGGAACAAAGGTCAGGAAGGTCATTGTCTGCTCCTGGTAGGTGTACTACATCATAATTATACTCTGACAACGTAACTAACCACCAATTGATTGTAGGGTTGGCGGTAGGGTCTTGAAGTGAGCGAATAGCAAAGGTGATGCCTTGATTATCCAAGTACAGCGTAAACTTGGTTTTGTACAAGTAGTAACGCCAATAGTTAACATGAACAACAGCTGATAATAGTTCCTTCTTAGGAATAGAGTAGTTGCGCTCTGCTTGGTTCAATACTCTTGAGTGTAGTGCAATAAACTTTGGTTTGTTGTCAACAACCTGAAACAATGCACCTCCAATACCATACTTTGAAGCGTCAGTAGCTAGGTGGAGTGGTAAGTGCGGTAGTGGAAACCAAAGCTGTGGTTGCTCCGTAATAAGCTTGTGATATACCAGGTTGTATGTGTCTTCCAACTCTTGAGTCCACTCCCAACTATCTCCTTGCAAGTTTAGAAATGGCTGCAATACTTCAGTGCAGTTGTGAATAAAGATGCGAAAATATCCAATGATACCCAAATAGCGACGTAAAGCTGTTCTAGTAAGTGGTCTCCTCCACTCTAACATGTTACAAATCTTTTTGAGATAGGGTTTGATCCCATCAATAGTAACAATACGTCCTAAATATACGGTTTGAAGTACAAAGAACTCACTCTTGTCAATGTTGATAGTCAAACATACTTCAGTGAGCGCATTCAAAACTGTGGTCAAATGTGTGACATGTTGATCAAGATTTGGACTACCAATCCAAAGATCATCAATATGAACCCACGTGTACTCAGTACACCCATGCTTGGCAAGCTGTGCAGTGATAATCCGTTCAAAATCCGAAGGCATCTGATGTAAACCGAGTTGGCCTCTTGTAAACATGTATGACTTGCCGTTGATGGTGAAAGCTGTGAGTGGTTGGTCTGATGTTCTCAACAGCATCTGCAAAAACGCTTTCTTAATATCAATCTTGGACATGATCTTGGCATTCACGCGTGACATGAAGATAATAGCGTCATTGACTCCTGGTACCTCATTGGTGCCTGGTCTAAGAACTTTGTTCAATGGTTTGAAGTCAGTAACATAGCGGCGGTCATCTTTTTGATGTATACAGAAGACAACATTGTTAAAGTTGCCATTTGGAATGTTGGTAGTAGGATCTGTGAGTGGTGGATCATTCCTGTTGAACTCAACAACAATGGTATCGTTGATCCACTGTGGTAGTACTACGGTAACAAAATGACTAAAGTCAGCGTTAGTCATGTAGCGTTGACGTGCCCATACACCAATAGCGCGATGGTTAGGGTCTGCAAATGATAGTTCTATTGGTGGAAGCGTACATGGTGACATCATAGTGCCCAAATTGCGATTGATAGCGTCTTGGATGCGTTGTAGAAGTGTACTTGCATCAGGGTGATATATGGTAGTAGAAACAGGCATAGCATCGTCTGCTTGTAGAATATCATCCAATGTGCGTAGTTGAACATGAGCAAAAAGTTGTTTGATCTCTTCTTCAGGCTGTAATGGTACCACAATACGGTTGTAGTTGATGAAATCGATTCCAATTGTTACTAATGATGCAGTGTTCTCATAGATACCGAATGGCCACAAAAAGAGTGGGTGATCCTTGTACTTGACAGTAAACGTGACTGTCCTGCATACCTGGAGTTCACCAGTGACTGTACGCATGGTGATACTATCATTGTTATAGACATAACATGATGGTGAGAGTTTTGAAAGAGCAGCAGTAGTCATGAAGCAGTTGCGTGCTCCAGAGTCCAAACCTCCAACAAACCTTACTCCATTGAGTTCCAAATTGATTTGTGGGAATGGAATTGTTACAAATGTGGTGTTAGTGTCAACAGCGCGTACGTCTGATACCTGAGCCAACTCTTCATCAAGATCACTATGAGTAAGGTCATGTAAACCATCTCTGTCTGACTGTTCTGAGTACAAGTAGTCAGCCATGGAGCCTTCATTGCACTCCTGTGATGGCGTAACGTCGATAGAGCGGTTATCTGAAGTGTGACGCTGTTTGTACTCGCACAGAGGGTTGGGTTTGGGTTTGGGTTTGGGTTTGGGTTTGGGTTTGGTGTGGTGGGTTGGGTTTGGGTTTGGGTTTGGGTTTGGGTTTGGGTTTGGGTTTGGGTTTGGGTTTGGGTTTGGGTTTGGGTTTGGGTTTGGGTTTGGGTTTGG
>JAESGV010000875.1_pt1 | contig 13026 bp, 17 predicted proteins | sample 9269781 | NCBI WGS metagenome assembly JAESGV01 (sample SAMN15741586, study PRJNA653496) | algae metagenome | isolation source: Tildeniella torsiva UHER 1998/13D and co-occurring heterotrophs from... | place: Slovakia: Slovak Paradise National Park, Hrabusice, Kosice Region | collected 2000-01-01 | reverse complement strand
ACAACAGGGCTAAGACATGAACTCGACGACTCGCGTGCTCAAGCGTAATTACTTTTTCACAAATGTTAAATGTTAGGTTTGGTTCAAATTCGTATCCAGAAACAAAGATGAAAAGTATTTTCTTCTTTATCAAAGAGGCACTGGAAGACAAAACATTGATAGTATTGATTGTGTGCGCGGTAGTATCGCTTATTTTCGGAATCTTTTTCAGTACAGAAAAAAATGGTTGGATAGACTCTATGGGTATCTTTTTAGCAATCTTTTTAGTTGTATCTGTATCATCGTTTAACAATTGGACAAAAGAAAAACAATTTCGTGATTTAAATCGTATAAAAGAAGATCGTGATGTGAAAGTCATGCGAACTGGTGAAGTACAACGTGTCAGTACTCGTTTCATTCAAGTTGGAGATATCGTTATCCTTGATACTGGTGACCAAGTACCAGCCGATGGTATCTTGTTCGAAGGCTTCAGTGTAGAGTGTGATCAATCAAACTTGACTGGAGAGTCAGAAGGTGTTCACAAACATCCTCAAACATCACCATTCATGATGTCAGGTACTAGACTCGTTGATGGTGTAGGGAATATGATTGTCACCGCAGTTGGATTGAACACAGAATGGGGAGAAGCACTTGCTAAAATTGTAGATCAAGAACCAGAAGATACACCACTTGAAGGACAACTTGAAAAGTTAGCCGATGCTATTGGATACTGCGGAGGTGCTGTAGCAGGGCTCATGTTTGCCGTGCTAACAATCAAGTACTTGGTTGTGAATTCACAAAGTGAAAATCCTCAATGGGGTTGGTCATCATTTGGTGAAATTCTCAAGTATTTGGTACTAGCTGTTGCGTTGATTGTAGCTGCTGTACCAGAAGGTTTGCCACTTGCTGTAACCATTTCATTGGCTTTCTCAGTCAAGAAGATGTTAAAAGATAACAATTTGGTGAGAAATTTGGCTGCTTGTGAGACTATGGGAAGTGCAACGAGTAAGTCATGCAGTGTGATGTTTAACGTTTAGCAATTTGCTCGGATAAGACAGGAACGCTAACAACAAACAGAATGACTGTTATTGAAGCGTGGATTGCAGGTGACAAGTATGACAGAGTAGAAGAACGACCACAGAAATTGGCAACTAGCGTATTCGACATTTTGTGTGACAGTATCGCAATCAATAGCAAGGCAAATATACACGTTGACGATGCATTCGGAACGACTGACTATATTGGTAACAAGACCGAATGTGCCATGCTCCTCATGTTACACAAATACAATGTAAACTATAACACTATCAGAAAAGACTCTGCCGATGGCGTCACGCAAATGTAAGTGTCCATTACAAATCTAACGATCTAGTTTCACATTCTCATCCGATCGTAAACGTATGAGTACTGTTGTCAAGTTTGACAAGGAAAATAATTATAGAATTTTCACCAAGGGCGCCTCTGAAATCGTACTTGACCTTTGCACCCAGTACATGGACTACAATGGTGACATTATTGATATTGATCAAGAAACACGATACAATATCAATCAACACATTGACCAAATGGCGTCCAGTGGTCTTCGTACAATTTGTCTTGCGTTTAATGACTTTGAACAAGTTGACGCACAAAAGATTACTCCTGACGCAACTGAAAAAGATTTGATATGTGTTGGTATTGTTGGTATCAAAGATCCACTTCGTGAAGAAGTAACAGATTCTATAACTGCCTGTAAAGGTGCAGGTATTTTAGTACGTATGGTTACTGGTGATAATTTGTCAACTGCCAAACATATTGCCAAGGAGTGTGGTATTTATGATCCAAATAATGGTATCGCGATGGAAGGACCAGAATTTAGAAAACTTGTCAAAGCTGCTGCAACTCCTGATGCACCAATGTCAGGTCCAGAGTTTAGATCTCGTATTACACCACGTATGGTAGAGATTTTACCCAATTTACAAGTATTGGCACGTTCAAGTCCAGCCGATAAGCATCTACTCGTCAGTTGTTTGAAAGAACTCGGAGATGTCGTTTCCGTAACCGGTGACGGTACAAACGACGCACCAGCACTCAAAGTTGCAAACGTTGGTCTCTCTATGGGTGTCAGTGGAACAGAAGTTGCCAAGGAAGCCAGTGATATCGTTATTATGGATGATAACTTTGCTAGTATCGTCAAATCAGTACTGTGGGGTCGTTCCGTGTATGAAAATGTTCGCAAATTTTTACAATTTCAAATCACGATCAACATTGCTGCTGTATTGGTTACTTTTATTGGAAGCGTCAGTGAAAGAGGTTTCCCACTTACTGCTGTACAATTATTATGGATTAACTTGATCATGGACACGTTTGCAGCATTGGCGTTGGCTACTGAACCACCAACAGATAACTTGTTAAAACAAAAACCGTAAGTTGTAATATCCTCAAATAACAACTAGACATGGCACTGAAGACTACTTGATCACGAATAACATGTGGAAGAATATCATTGCACAAGCTGCACTACAGTTAGCGATCATTCTACCACTAGTATACGCTCATGAAACATTCTTTGGCCCAATTGGTACAACTGAAGCTCCAAATCATGTTAGCAAGCGTGTCAGCCACGAGGATTTCACGCTTGTTTTCAACGTGTTCATTTGGTGTCAACTATTCAACATGTGGAACGCCAGAAAGATTAACAATGGTATGCGAAGCTAGTAATTATTTAACTCTTTCAGAATTGAATATTGTTCAAAACATTGGTAAGAGTTGGATCTTTGTTGCCATCTTTTTTGTTTGTGCGGCTATGCAAGCTGTCATTGTTGAATTTGGAGGATACTTTGGTTTTAGTACTCATGGTTTGACATGGGCTGAATGGTTAATTTCGATTGGACTAGGTCTACTCTCTTTACCATTAGGATTTGTACTCCGTTTTATACCAATGCCAAAGAGTGGTTTCATGGGATTCGAAGTCCCTGATTTGGGTACCATATGGAGACGTATACGAGGATCTCCAGCTGATAACTCTGTAGCAGTAGTTACAGGAACTCAGATCCAAAAGTTGGACGATATAATGGCTGGGCCTGCCATCAAAGAGGAAACCCAGACAGTAACTGTAGAAATGGACGATTTCATGTCAAAATAATAGAATTAAATTATAGTTGATTAAAACGAGCGCAACATGTATTCACGACGTCACATCTCTCCTACTATGAGAGATTTGGCACAAGTTGTCACAGCTGCTACAACGAGAGAAGTTAGAAAGCAACAGGTACTCAAGCAAAAGAAAAAGATTCAAATTCCATATGGCGTTTTGAAGCTCAGTCGAATAGAATTGCAGAAAAATGTTGAAATGAGTTGGGCAGCAGCATCACAAAAAGAAGAAGAAAACGATGAAGATGATGGAGGAGAAACCAAAGAAAAAGAAGAGGTAGTCGTGAAACACAAAATTAGCAATACAGAAATCACAGATGCGTTTAACTACTTTTCGCGAATCGACGGGCCAACTAACGTGCCTTCCAGATATAAACACAAAATAACATCAAAAGATGTGACATCGAAGTTGAAACGATTTTGGCCAGGAATAGGGAGTAACGAAATCAAAGCGCTTATTAGAGAACCAATAGATTTAAACAAACTTACACAGATATTAAATCAGCCTCCTCTAACCAATGATGACCCGCTAAAAGAAGCATTTTCCGTATTTGACCCAAATGATACAGGATTTGTAGATATGGATCAATTAACAGCAATAATGCAACAAATGGGATACAGCTCGCACATTACACCAGACGATGTAAAAGTTCTTCTCGCTACAGGAGATAAAGATGGAGATGGTAGAATTTCGTTTGAGGATTTTAAGCGAATGGTTGAAGATGAACCAAAACCTGTGGTTGCTGAGCCGTCAAATGATTTTTTCTAGTATGCTTTCTCAGAACCCACGGAGACTAAAAAAACGCTACTTGTGTCATGTATCAGTGCCAGTTGGGCAAGTGCACTGAACATAATAAATCATGGACACATTAGATCATGCTTAGTAGCTAGTATGGAGCTCCAAACTCAATTGTGCTTATTTGTAAACCAGGGAATTTTATCGTTGACAATGCACACGGAGCACGACGATCATGAAGAACCTGACAGTAAAACGCATATATCGGATCACCCTATCGATGAAACTAATCCCATATCGATGCATAACCGATTCAGAGCTGCATTAAACGCGCTAATAAGCGATCCATCGTCATCTATCGTAGCCAAAGTGTACTTTGGCGTGGTAGCACTTTTGATTGTTTCCACTGTCGTGATTATGATTTTAGAGTCGTATATGGAAATATCCCATCTGATATTAACTATACTCGAGGGTACAATAACAGGACTGTTAACATTAGAACTGTTTGTGCGTTTCTACGCAAGTGTGAGTACACTTAAAGATGCATTCTACTTTTTCACAAGTCCTACAAATATCGCAGACGCTTTATCATGCTTACCATTTTATATTCTAGTGGCCATTAACGATGAAGAATCACCACTCGAAGCCTTACGCGTGTTACGACTACTCCGACTGTTTCGTATTTTAAAAGTGAGTCGACGCATGAAAACGTTGATCTTGGCTTTTAAAAAATCATCTACGGTTATCTTTTCAATTTTATTGTACATGTTTGTTGCAGTTCTAGTGTTTGCAACAATCGAGTACTATGCAGAACGTGGATCATTCGATGCAACAAATAAAATATGGAGAAGACCAGATGGTAGTCCATCTCCGTTTTCAAGTATACCTGCAAGCATGTGGTGGAGTATACTAACCCTTCTTGCTGTAGGTTATGGTGATGTCGTACCCATTTCGCCAATAGGAAAATTCTTTGCAGCAATGACCATGGTAGTTGGTGTACTAGTCATCGCTATGCCTTCTATGATTCTTGGTAAAACATACACTGAAATATTGGCAACTCAAGAAGATGAGGATGATTCTGGATTAAAAATGGACATACGAACGATCATGGATCGTCAAGTACGTATGATGGAATTGTTACATGACATGGCAGAACGTCAAGAAAAAATGTTACGTGAAATTACAGAAAATAGAAAGCAAATACAAGAATTGAAAGAGAGCTAATTTTATAGATCATGAATATGCTTCTCAACTTCTGAATAACCTTCAAAATAGCGATTCAAACTTGGAATGAGAACTCTACTACTTGAATCAATCCTAAAGATCCTAGATGGTCGAATACCGACTGCTTGATAGGAAATATCATCTGTGGGACGATTACCAAACCCGTAAATAAATGGATCTTTTTCAGGGAATAAACTTTGAATGCATTTTAGAATTGTGATTTTGAATGTTTCTGGTCTTCTAACGACAACTTCTCTGTAGAGCGCATTGAGCATGGTATTTGGAGTTGTGATAACGGGACCATGTGGTAAAATATGCGTTTCATCGCCAGTCTTTTGGGCGACTTTTCGCAAATACCCTCGTGTCAATTCTATCATAGTAATCGAGCGAGCAGTCATGTACACTACTTTTAAATTTCGAGAATGTAACCTATTGTATAGCGATGCTACTCCCTTATGAGAATAGTCTAGTCCTAAAAATGATGAAAGCATTCCAGGTACGTCACTCTGCGTAATCGTTCCGTCTATATCGCTAATTACTATTTTGTCGTCGTGGTTCCAAACGAATATAGCGCAATGAACAATTTCGTTTTCAAACATGAAGGTAAACTTAGAGTTTGCTTCAATGTTGAGTCTCTCGCACCATACTGCAGGTGGTGTCATCCATTCGTAAGAAAACGATTCACTCTTTGAAATTAGTTAATGAAAATGATTACATTGACCGAATTCAGCAGCTTGTCTCTCCATGTTAACGTGGAATCTGTTCCATCGTATTGGTGTGTTTCAAACACTGTACTATTAACATTATTTTCTGGCAATGGAGAACCGATTACCGGTAGTTCGGTTCCCGTACGATGAAAGTGAGCGTAGTGATGGCCTTTCTGGACAACAAACTCGTAGCCACATTGAATATCAATGAGTGTTCCATTCAAAAACATTTTAACAGGAGCTGTGACAGTGGCTTCATTTCGAAATCGAACAACAAAAGGGGATAGTTTAACTCCACCAAACGGTTGTTTAATTGCAACAATGTCAACACAAGCCATCTACTGCTTTCACTTCACTGTAGTGTTTGCGACTTTTATCAATTACCCAAAGAGGACCTCACTAGTTGGTCTCTTGTGCAGTCCTTAGGTCAGCCTTAAACTGCTGACTGTACCTTGCATCTATACGTCTTGGTGTAAGTATCTTTGTTGTTGATAGTCCTGTTTGCGCTCTAGAATTAGATATTGACCTTCTCTTAGAAATGCTTTGAAATGGCGTAACAAAACTGCGGGTACCAACTGGCGTTAATGTCTTGGAAGCGATAGGCGTCAAAATTTTTTCTTTAGAAAGCTTGATTTGTGTTAAATCGGATGTAGATATTTTCTGAGGGTCATCTGCGGGAAGTATACACGTATTATCTATAACAGTAAGGTTCGCCATCATATTTTTTAGTTTTGAATTCTCATGCGCTAGAACTTGAATCTGTGATTTGTTATCCATTATAGTCTGTACTAATTGATCCATCAACCCAGCCAGTAAAGTGTTACCCTCAAGCAGAGAGTGAAGTTGTTCTCTTGAAGGTACATCAACCATGATGCTACTTAGTCTGTGGTGCAGTGAATGTGAGTCCATTTCTTTGATACCCTATCGGTAGGTCAACCAAAAAGTCCAAAATGGGAAAGATAATTAACTATGATAGCATATCGTCTTGAAAAGTCGTTATGAATGTTCTATCGTCCAAACCTGTCCTTATAGCCGGAAACTGATATCGCTAAGCGAAAAATCACCAACGCGTCTCTTGAGTTTCAACTGCATCGCGCCAACGCGACGATCCGGAACTACAATGAGTAACTAACAAGAATCGTTACCTGTATAGATTATAGTATGTTCGAATCCACCTGCTGCTTTAATTTTCAAATCCTTACTCGCAATCTTTAAAGCAAGTTTAACTGGTAACAAGTTTTCCTGTTTTTCTTCTGGTATCACACCCAATCTAAAGTTAGTAAATAAAATAATCTCGTACTGGCCATAATAGTTACTTCCAAACACTACGATCTCATTATCTTTGGTGACCAGTAGTGTATGCTTGAAACCATTATAGATTCCTCTGACGATACTGTGCAAATGAGGAAGCTTGGGTCTGCGTAAATAGTCGTCATCTGAGAAAGGAGATGATTCACCCAATCTACGATTAGAAAATAAAACAAAACATACTGTAGACAAGTGTTAGTTCCACAAGTAAAAATCTCATTATCCACTAACAGTTAGGATTTGAAATAAAAACTAACGTGTTAAAAACACTGAAAACTCGTGTCCTGTTGCGACTTTGCGAACATTGTTGACTAGAAGTGGATGATTCACCATGACAGGTTCAAGAATAGATTCTGTTTGGTTATGGCCACCCATATGCCCACTTGAAGATCCAAATACCCACACGTTGTTGTCATCTATTTTTGATTAGAAAATATTGTTGATTATTACTTGTAATAACACTAGTCCAATAGTATCCAGCACGTATTTTTCTTGCTGATGGTATTTGTGTTACTTTTTGGAAACTCATGCGTGTTTCCAAATCTCCACTTGCTACTTGTCTAGAATAATTAGAAAGGTTTAAATAGTTTTACCCAAAAGTATTCCAACCACTTGTCCACACTTCTCCATGCGTTGATAGCATTACAGAGTGTTGTCCACGTGATGCAACTGCCGAAAACTTGACAATCTCACCTTCGTCGCGAACATTTATCTGCATTCCGTTTGAACAAAATGTCGCTTCTTCTCCTTCTGGTGAAACTCCCAATTCTCCTCCTCCACCAGCACCAGCACCCCAAACTTGCCCATCGCGAAGTACAACTAGAGTATGATCATAACCACATGCAACTTTTACACACTTGTGTTTTATATCTGGTACATCACTGGGCACAGGTACGTTTGTTGAATCCATAGTGTTACTATCCACAAACAGTTGACCTTTTTTTTAGTAAAATTTATATGTATTTTACCAGCAGAATTGCTGCCCACACCCCAAAAATCACCGTCGTCAGTTAAAAATACTGTGTATTTTGCACCGCAGCGTACTTTTATAACTTTTTGCGTAGGTAGAGTTCCTGGTTCTATGTGTGTAGGAACTCTCACGTGCTCTGTTGCGTTAGGTAAAGCAAGTGCTGGAAGATGTTCTCCCATCGCCCATTGTTCGCGAAAACTTGTTGATGACATGACGTTTTGCGTATTTGTAATGTTTAGACAACCATGGAACAAACAAAAGTTCATGTTCATGAGCCAGTTTCTCTTGGTACCACATTTCACTTGCATACCGCGAGTGCAGTTCATATTCACAATGTTCCACATATTTTAATCTTCGGAGGTCAGGCAAATGGACAAAAATCACAAGAGTTGTACAAAGTCGATTTAACAACAGAAAAAATGCAGATGTCCAAAATACAAGTTGCCAACAAACCACCAGAACGCACATCTCACGGAGCAATTGTCAGAAGACGCATAACAGATCAAGGACCAAAAGAAACGCTAATTATATTTGGTGGTCTATCAGGGAAAACACTCAACTTTAAAAAACTGAACGATTTACTAGAGTATGATCCAGAAACAAATGAATGGACAGTTCTCGAACCGAACATGGACAAATCCTCACCAACTATTCCTTTTGGACGAACTCAGCATGCAATGTGCTACAACGCAACAAACGACACTCTCATAGTATTTGGTGGATCCAATTTCCAAAGTACTCCTATGAATGACTTGTGGGTCTATCACTTTGAAAACAACGCGTGGGAGTCACGTGCACCAACATCAGGTTTAGGCTCGCAGTACAGACCAGAACCACGATACGGACACGTTGCAGTAGTAAGAGATAAAGTAGATCAACGACTATATATTTTCGGTGGTTTCGATGGTAAACACCATTTGGGAGATGCAGCGTTTTATGATTTTGAAAAGGGCCTTTGGACACAAATCACGCAAGTTGGATCAGACAAACCATCACCAAGAATGAATCATTGTGTACAGATCATCCGAGATGACGCTATGCTCATGTTTGGAGGAGAAGGTAAACGCTTTGAACAGAACGCCATCTTTACAGATATTTACAAGTTTACGTTTGCAGACAAAAGATGGACGTGCGTTGATACAAATCTCAAAATAACGGAGAGAGCTACTACTGCACTCACATGTCTAAGTGAAGACGAGTTAGCAACAATTGGAAGCGATGCAGAGCCTGCAAAACCATTTAGTTTGTACTTGGTAGGTGGAAAAAAGGTGAAACCAAACGATGAGATTATACGTATCGATTTACCTATGAAACAAGTAACGATAGAATATCTACCCACCGACCAGCTATTTACCAAATTAAGAGCATTTGATCCTGAAGAAAAGTACGACTTTATGATACATACTATAGATGGTTCCTTACCATGTCACAAGGCTATTATTGCTCAGTGTGAATTCTTACAAGAACATTTGTCAAACGAAAGTATAACTGTTCAAGTATCTTCACATATCGTATTGCATTTACTGCAATACATGTATGGTGGAGTGATAGAGATCGATTCTTCACTTGTACCAACGATACTAGTCGCAAAAGAGTGGAAACTATTATCATGTGTAGAGTATCTCTATTGGAGCTTGAGTGAGCGTTTCTCAACACTACAAGCACCACTACATCCTGATACAAGAGAAAAGATCATCAAGATACTAACTGGTGCTACTGAAGCAAATGAACAACTAGTAATTGATATCGTGTTTCACTCGATACTACGCATCAAACATCATTCTCAAGTACTAACAGATCTATCAACAAGTACAGAGCCAGGGTATGCTCAAGTTCATGAAAAGTTGGTACAGTACGTAAGTGAGCGCGAAGAAACATCACCAGATTTGAAACTACCATCATTTGGCGTTTTTATGCCTACTGTCGTACTAGACTATCACCTGAAAAAGTTGTTACATAACGAATACCCAGAGTTGAGTGATCATACTTTTATTTCAAACGATGATGTCGAGTTTAAAGTTCACAAATCGATTATTACTCTTAGAAGTAACTATTTCAAAGCAATGTTTAGTGGCGCATTCCAAGATGAAACAGATGTAATTCCATTGGAAGCCGATTCACAAACTGTTCAATATTTACTAGAGATTCTGTATTTAGGAACTACTTCGTTGGAATGTGCGATAGAACCACCGTTGATTGAGAATTTAATCAAGATTAGTAACTTGTGTGATATGTTATCACTAGATGTTATCGCAAAAGATATCATTACCAAGATTCAACAACGAATCACACCAGAAACTGCCGTACCTGTGTTATGTTTAGCTGCTACTATAGATATCAACGTTAGAATTTACATTCAGAGAACTTGTGTTAGAGAATTACTAAAGGTCACCAATATGCAAAACATCAAGGAAATAATGCAACAATTACAGCAGGAACTTAACGAAGAAGATGAATAAATTATTTTAATAAGTTTAACACGTTCTCATTTGCTTCAATATGATCATCAAGCACGTATTTCCTATTATTTCGTTCGATATTTTCCATGACGTACCGATAATTGACCATCATACCGAAGCTTTCTTTGATTCTTCTCGCTGATGTATCTGCTTCCCAATTGATTCTAAATATTTCGGCTCCATTGCGGATGTGGAAATTGGCAACTGGGTCAAAAGCTTTCTTTCTCTTCTTTTCTAAATACAAGTATCGTGCTGCCAATCGTTCCAACAGTGACCTAATACCATTTAGATTCTCTTTTGTTGGATGGTGCAAAATAGCCAATAGACTCTGTTCATTATGAAAATTCTAACAAGTTAGTATATTTGGAGAATCGTACTCGTTCATCTGGTGTTAATAGTGTATCGTCTTTAAATTTATCGCCTTCAATGTTCATGTGAAGTTTTGAGATCAACCAATTTGCAAATCCAGGTATTGGCGATAATGTAACAAACGTGTCAACACCTTCGCTCTCCTCACTCAACTTTTTCACCACTCGCTGCATTGTCAGTTTCAGTTTAAACTCTTACCTTGATTAAGAAATTTCCAAGTTCAATTCCTTGTAGCCCGCGTTGTGTTGATGAAATCGAATAAAATACTGCGACATTGCCACCTTTTCCAGTAAATATTTGTTCCATACTACTGGGAATTTGAGGTTGTAGTGATACTTGTACAAAAATCAAAGGTTCCGTTGGTATACGTGGATGAATAAAGTAGTACAACGATCGTGGAGGCGTTAATCGTTGTCTTAGTGCTGGAAAATCTGCGATAGGATGCACGCGTTCATATTTAATAATCTAAACGTTAGTATGACCAAACAGAAACATACGTTGTCTAACATACTGGCAGAACATTCCCATGTGAGTTCTTTCAACTCCAAAAATCCAAGTGTTACCCAACTTGATAGTATTTCGTACAAAGTGGAGTCGAGATCGGACAACTCTTGTGATTTTGTTGTGGCTAGTATCGACAACAAATCAGCACGCATATCAATCACGAATTTTAAACCATTGGGTTGTTTGATAACGTGTTCAAGGAACTGTTCATATGATGGTGTTATAGCCTTCTTCAAGTTCATATATGCTGAATATTTGTTTTGTGAGTGCTTAAATTTATCGACTAGTGTTTCTATTTGAGTAAAGTCGGGTCCAAACGAGGTTGCCATCAAGTGAAAAAAATTCTCTTTCCCTTTCTAAAATTTTAGAAGCGTTCTACGTTGGTACCTTGTCTAGACTTATGTATTCTTCGCATAATAGTCTTATTATTTGTTCTGGTACTTTTTTATCGACTTGTTTTGCGATTGACGGACTGGTTGGTATTTGAAACGGTTCAAACGATCCTGCTTTGATAAACGATTTTACTTGACTCCAATACTCATTAAGTTGTTCAGAATTAACTTTCTAAAACATGTAAGCAAAGCTAGTATCGTACCTTTTCGTCTCTGCGTTGTGTGGCAGTGTGGTACGCGTTTGTTGGATTTAAAACTAAAGTTTTTGGTGCTATGTGTGCTCGCAGTACTGCGAGTCTTCTGTGCATTATTTGTAACAACAGAAAAGGCTGAATTGGCAACTAATTTTTATATTTCAGAATATAAACGACACACTGCAGTATGAATTCGTGTCTAACTGTGATAACTCAAATTCTGCTCTTTGCTCGACTGTGACGACACAAACACCAGAATTTGCAATGTGGTACATTTTGGATTGATAAAACCTCCACGTCGCTTCCGCAAGATTTCGAACCTTTGCAAGAGCAAAGCAATGTTTCACTTGATCATTAGAAAGTTTGAGCATTGACATAGGTAAACTTCTCACCATCTCTCTCTTCCTTTTTGGAATGTTACAAACCATGAGCTGTACATCATCTTGCGTAGTAAATACTACCATGTTGTGATGTATATACACTCCTGTATGCTGATAAGACAGATCTCTATCTATCCATGGTTTCGGATTTGTCTTTTCATTTTGGTCCATATCATACATGATCATGGTGATACCTGCAGAGTCCCTTTCAATCATTGTAGAGTTATCTCTTGATACACTACATGTTCTTGACATATCGCTCATTTGGTAGTGTGGTAGTTCTGTTATCATTTTGATCTCATCATTAGCCACATGTATCCGCACTCGCTCATAGATGATGTCACTGGAATGAGCTCTTCTGTTTGTTGATACAGTAACGAAACACATTTCTAGTACTTGATTCTCGCTTGCACTATAGTTCTCTAGACTTGATATTGCCTCATGAGTAACATTTGTTAGTCGAACAGTCTTACTCTCATACTGTGACGTAAGCAGCGTATCCATAGCAAAAGAGAACACTCCATCTACTGGCGTCGTATTAATAGTACCAATCAGTTTTGACTTTTTAAAGATTAGGAACGCTTGTCGATTCTGTTCGTAATGCACAACTAACACTTCTGTTTCAGCTTCATAGTGAAAGGATGGTACACTACGAGTGAATGTAAGTAAGTA
>JAESGV010000874.1_pt1 | contig 13027 bp, 9 predicted proteins | sample 9269781 | NCBI WGS metagenome assembly JAESGV01 (sample SAMN15741586, study PRJNA653496) | algae metagenome | isolation source: Tildeniella torsiva UHER 1998/13D and co-occurring heterotrophs from... | place: Slovakia: Slovak Paradise National Park, Hrabusice, Kosice Region | collected 2000-01-01 | reverse complement strand
TTTGTAAATTATTTTGTTTGCATCTTTTTCATGTCCCTGTTGTGCAATAGAGTACAGTTAGTACCCTTTGAGAAGCACGACAGAACACTACTATACAAATGGTATATCGATAAAGATATGATGCAATACTACAGTTCGCCAATAACCTCAGAACAAACAGAAGATCAAAAATGGAACTTGATAGATGCAAGAATACAGTTATGGGCAGACCGCAGAAGCAAGAACCTACCTACTTGGTACAAAATCGTAAAAGATGACCAACCAATCGGTGCATGTGGAGCTGGACTCAATACCTCTACAAATATTGTTGATGTTGCTTACTTTTTAGAAAAAGATTATTGGGGAAAAAAGTATGCATATCAACAAATCTAACTTGTAGATACATGATTGAAGCTTTGCACTTTATGTTAAAGTCTTTTGGGAAACATAACTTGCATGCTACTGTACACCCTGACAACAAAGCGTCACTACGAATTATGGAGTTGCTCGGTATGAAACAAAGCGGTGTTAAATATAAGCACGACGAAATTTATAGATTAGAGTTCGAAGGTGTGTACGATCCTGACGATTCACCAGCAGCTGAAGTTGTGAGAAAACTTTGAGATGAAATGAGAAACGTCGCATTCGTACCACATAGCCAATCTTTTCGAACAGCACTTCAAGATTGGGACACTTGATGACATCAATAAATAATTTACAGGTCCATTACATGCCACTGTGGGTCATACAAGTTTCGTAGTTTTCCACTTCTTCTATCAACACCAACAGCCTCCAAATAAACATGCTTAACACCTTCTTTTTCATCTACGCCATAACAAAAGCATAAAAACTTGCTCTTATCTTTGCGTACCAACACTTTCTTTGCTTGATCATGTCGTTCAGAACCACTAATAATCATTGCTCGGTCGTCATGTCTTCTAAAGATTTTCTCAACTGTTCCGTGATCAACCCGCAAGTGAATACGTTCTGTCATGAGTGCGTTTAAACTCAATGAGAAACGAGTATTGTTTGTTCGACCACAATGTCTGCAAAAGTTTTGTGTGACATTGTTTGCGACTGGCGCGTTGCACTCAGAACAAGTACGAATGTATGGCTTTGGATCTTCGACATTGGGTATTATTACGTCAGTCATGTAGCCCTCTACTAGACCGATATCGTATAGTTTGAAATCTTCTCTAACAATTGTTGGTTTCATGACCATCTCTTCACCTGATCCTACTGATTCGAGCTCCATTTCTAGCTTAGTTTCAAGTGAGTCGAAAATGGATTCAATATGCTTTCTGTGAGTGATTTCATCTTGAGCATCGTCCTCTTCGTCCATTGTTTCTAGTAATGAAATCTTTGTCCATTCGTCAACTAGTATGCTTGATGCTGTTTCAACTGAAATTTGTTTGCCAAAGCAGAGTGTGAACGACATCACCAAATCTCTCGCATGTTTGGTGTTTCTTGTGATGAATAGTTGCTGTATTGCATCTTCTGTTTGGAGGTAGACTACAAATGCATGAGGTGAGAGTGATTCTCGTAGATCTCGTAGCAAAACTACTCTTCCTGCAATTCTTACTCGCTGTTTGGCATCGTCATCAATCTTAGATACAGTTGGAAGCTCTGCAATAGTTTCTGTAACTGGTATTTGTTGCAAACTTGCATCAGTTAAATCTACCAACTCATCATTATGTACAACCTGACAACGTGCTTCGTTACCGTGACATCTAAAGATATCAACTTCGTAAAACTCGTGTCCGTTGGTCTCTAGTGACTGTAATACAGAATAAAAGGTATCACCTTCTCGAACGATTCTTTTTCCGCAATACTTGAGGAATGAAAACTCGAATTGACGTCCTGTTCCATGTTCAAACAGTGGTGACCAATAAGTGAACTCTTTGAACGGTATATCAATCAAACAAAGGCCTTCTGATGTTCTTGCAAGAATAGTATTTCTTGTCTTGCAGAAAGTATGATACAAACTTTTGTGCAAATCTGTTAACAACTTTTCGATGATCCATTGATGTATAACAGTTGCACGAACAGAAACGATCTCGTTGTGGAGGAAATCTGCGTTGAATGATTTGGATGTCATCTTGATGTTGATTTGGGGGATAGCGTTGTTCGCTGGTGCGGGTTGTTCTAAGGCACTCGCCACAGAGTTTTCACTATTATCATCGAAACGGAGTCGGCGAGTAGTACGACCAGGTGATGTGATAATGTTGGCACGACGTTGAGCTGCAGGTGTATCTGTAACGTTTCCGCGTCTTCTTCTTGTTGCAGTTGCTTGCTCCGACTGTAGTGGTTTGTTGAACAAACTCTCGAATTGTTTCAATTCGGCAGAAACGTTTGTATTGAGTTGCTCATCTTGAATCTCCATCGAGTAAAAGGTACATGATATAACTTTTCTGATTCCATCTTCGTACTGCACAAAAGGTTGGTAAATACGTATCTTCTTTCCAACACATAAATTTAGTTTTTCTTTGGTTGCTTTGTCGAACAAGACATCTACAAACTCTTCGTCGAGTTTACAAACAGTAAAATAGTGTGATGGCTCATCTCGTTCGGAAATGATCTAAAAGGTTAGTTGAAACACTGTAACATACTCTAACGACAATACACTCTTCGCTAATAACACTTTGACTAAGTTTTGGCTGTTGCGTTCCACGATTCGAGTTCAAGTTGTGATTCAAAAGTGTCAATCCACCAGAAATACTTGCAATGGCAGATTTTAGCCTTCCTTGGTAACCAACTGATCTCATATGCTTTAGGTATCCAGAACGAGAACTTTGATTCGATGGTTGTTGACTCAAGTGACTTTGTTGTCTAAGATTTGCCAACCAATCGTTAGGTTGTGGCTCCTCTTGTATCATTGATCTGTCAATACGTTCATCTTCGTGTTCTTCGTGCATCATGATGTCATCTTCTTCATCGTATACAATTTCATCGCGCACAGGAGCTGACTCTACAGCACGTTCTGCTCTTGGTTGTTGTGATAGAGGCCGTTTTGGTTGTAGAACGTCTCTTTGTGTGGATTGTTGAAGATCTGCCAATCGTGACTGGATGTTATAGTTTCCAACGAATTGTGACGGTGAAACCATTTGTTTTGGCGCTGTGCGTTTAGGTTGCGATTTTGTTACTTTTGATTTCTTGTTTGGTGGTGATAAGTATGGACTACGTTGTGTATGTGACACTCCACGTTCATCTATTTGTTCTATTTGTAATCCGCGTGTTCCTGAGTTTGGTTTTCTATGATGTGCGCTGATGAAATCATCTTCTTCGTCTGAAAAGTCATCAATGTCTTCGATATCTACATGCTACGAGTGTTATTGAGAGTTAATTGCACATACTTGTGTTTTTGGTTTAGTTTTCATGGGTGTAATAACTTGAGTCCATGAAGGCGACTTTGTATGTTCAATATTCTTTTTCCGCTTCTCTACTACAGGCGATGATGAAAAGAAATTGTCAAAATCTTCGTCATCGTCGAGAACTTCAACTTGTGATTCGCTGCTTTGGCTTTGGTTGATGCTTTGGTAAAACAATTGCGATTGTTGTGATTCGCGTTGTATGGTTGATAATTTAACGGGTTTCGATGCAGTAGACGGTATCGATAGTTGTGATTGCGACTTTGAAAATATTTCTTGTTCCAAACTTAATGCGCTTGTTGGTGTTTTTCCTGCATTTCCATAGAGTGGCGGAGAGTCAGTGTCGTCCTAAAATAATCAAAAACGAGTTGATATGACTTACGTTGTCCTACAAATGTTAAATATCGAGTACGAATAATAATTACCTGGAACTGATTCAAAAGATCTTTGGCTGTGTCGTGACGATACATAACTTGGTATGTCTCTTCATCGCTGTCACTTGCGTCGTCTGAAAACGCGTTCTTCTTCCACATTTTTTAATTTGTTTTGTTTGCCGTCAACTTCAAATATTCAAATAAAAATTGGAAACGAGTCTTATATTACAAAGAACCTGCTTTACAGCAAACTGTACAATGCAGCAGCTTTGCAGTATTGTACGTATTAATGATACGCACAGAATACAGACACTTTCGTATCATCACGTTGAATAGCTGGAAAAGTCATGTATTGCTCTCTCATAAATTATGAAAACGCCAAGACTTTTCTTCAAGGACAATCAAAGTCCATCTATTAGCATGCATGAACTCGTCCTAGTTTGAAAGACGTCCTAGCCTTTATTAGAGTGACAGTAGAAAATAGACAAACTAGTGAGGAGCTTCATTCACAAACAAAAAACCGACCAGTGCTTCACAACATAGTGTTATTTATTACGTCTCATGGTGAACTTCATCAAGAACTGATCCTCTGGTTGGGTCTTCTTATTTTTACGCGGTCTCTTACCCAAGCAGACCAACTTTCTACCGTCAACACCAGTTGTTGATGGTGTGCCTGGAGTGTTGCCAGGAGTATCACCACCAGGTGTACTACTCTTTCGCCTTCGTTGTTTCCTAGGCTGTTCTGTTGGTGTTGGCGCGGACTGAATATGATTCACACTAACATTATTCGTTGGAATCTGTAAAGGTTGGAGTGTTGCAGCAAACTTGGACTCTGTCTTCGCTGGAGGAGCAGATGTGAAAAAGTTACCAAAGTCGAATGGATTAGCATTTTGGCTTGGAGGGGACTCAGTTTGCGCTTCGTCATAATCGTCACCGAGGAACTCAACTTCTCCGGAGTCGTCATTGTCATCATGGCCGCTCTGTCCGTAGTCACAGAGAAGATCGATATCTTCACGTGGAACAAACTTGCTTGGACTTATGAGTTCATCTACGGAGATGGATGGCTGAATACCTGGACGTTGGCGTGGCATGTGAATAGTGTGCAAAACTGGAAGAGAGTTTCTTCTCAAAAGATCCATTTGTTGCGACAAAGCCATAAGGTCTTGGTCCGAAGCCGACTCATCAACGACAGATGGACGGCGTTTTTTATGTGGAGGCTCCTCTTCATACGCGCTTCTTTTCAGTGGTTGATGCCCTGCAATTGGCTCTTTCATGGTCATCTGTGCCATATTGTGTGAGACTTCAGCGGTAGGAGTAGCGGGTGAGACTACAGCGTGTTGCATATGCTGTGGTAGGTTCACAATTATAACAGGCATTCCGTTAATATTCATATTCTGCATATTGCCGGCGGACAGCAGTTGATACATAGAGAGTTGATTTAGAGTAGCAAGATTGACTTGTTGAGCTTGCGGTAGTTGGAACGTTTGCTGTGAAACTGGTTGTGGCGGAGGTTCATTTTGGGTTTGTATTATATTATGGTTCATGGTTGTGAGAATATTATTTACGGAGAGCGGTGCAATAGACTGTTCAATTAATGAACTTAAATCGAAACTGTCGCTTAGAAAGTTGTCATTGTCAAAGGTGTGATTTTCTGACTCTGAGAATCCTGTAAAATGTGGGTCTATCTCTAGGTGTTCCTCCATAATGTTTGATGTTTTGGCTGTGGACAAACGTTTGTGTTGAAGAAAGCGTGGCTATTAAACTGTCAATGCAGCTGTCACCTCGGAGAAATGCGCGATTGTAACCGAATCTAAAAAGATACCCTTTACTTGCATTCTGTTCCCAACAAGGGCTCGCTGCCTTCCTATTTTTCGGAACAGCACAACTACGAGCCAGTACTTGCCGTCACTGGGCCGAGGTGAAGGTTATTATGCCAAGATCTAGGACGCAAACGGTTCACACTTGGTAATTTGAACGTTTATAACTTTGCTTCACCCATTCTTTGAATTACTAAATCTCTAATCTTGATGTTGTCTTCTTCCTCTTTTTCCCAAAGCAACCCCATAGAACTGTCATTAATTTCGATAATGTGCTCCCTTCCGTCAGTATCTACCATGACATCCAAAGCAAACATGTCCATTCCCTCGAACATTGCGCCAACTTTGTCCATCCATTGAATGTACCGTTCGGGGATCTCATCGTGGTGCTTAAATTGCATATTACCCCAATTATTCTTCCATGAGCTGTCGCTAGAACGAGAGTACACACGATAGTGATTTCCAATCTTTTGCAAACGTAAATCATGAGCAACATTTGGAATAAACTTTTCGGCAGTGAAATAGTCGTTGTAGAGTGAGGTACACGTCTTAAAATCTTCAAAATCTGATTTTTTGTCAAGTTTCATTTTTCCAAACCCTGCATGAACAGTTCCAACTGAATTGTTAGTTCGTAAAATTCTAGATCTTACTTTTGACAACTTGTGGGAATTCTTTGGGAGTGGTAACACCTTCTTTTTCCTCATAGTTTTCGCAAGATTGAATATTAGGATAATAGATCTGAGGGATAAGTGGGAATTGGTCGTGCCCACCGAGTTCTCGTTGGATTTTTTTCAACGCTCCATAGACGATAGGTTTTTCAGAGCAATTGTACACGGCTTGTAAAGAGTTCACCGAAGGTAGTCCACAAAACATCAAACCTAGTAATACATTCCGATATGAACTTCTATGTAACGCTGATGGAAAGTTTCGGACCAGAATAAAATCTGGGATAAAATCGCGATCAGATCTTTGTTGTCGTAGCACACCATCATCGTTCGCATGCAGTTGTAAAATAGGCCCTCGTTCGGAGTTGCTCACCAAACAAATTTGTGACCATCCTGCTTGTTCCACTTTTATCGTCTTGCCATTTGGCGTTTTACATCCCTTGAACTTTGTGTACCAGTCCGTAGAAGTATTATAATCGATTACTAACAGGTTTGCGTCTTCCATATTCGTTTTTTGTCAAGTTCTTTGACAGAATTTGACAAGTACTCAACTTGAACAGATAGTCGAGCTAAGAGGAGCAGCGTAGCACGAGAGCGAAAGAATGTTATTCTCATATCACCGTCTAGATTTAGCATGTGTTTTTGGACAATGTTCAAGTCATCAACGCTTCCACTAACATTGAATATCTAGGACATTATGGTAGTTTGCTAATACACGAGCACGTCTCTTTCGTATGATTCAGGTGAAGAATCGCAACGTATTGGCCATCATGCGACTTATCATACTGCTCTTGATGGTTAAAATAGTAGTCTTAATTTTTTCCATTCTTCTGACTTTTTCAAACGCAATACCGTTGATTCACGAATCTTATTTGCTTTAATATTTGTGGTGAGTATGTAGTTTCACTGGTTGATTCTTTGTATTTAGGTATCACGTGTAATGGGATTCTTCTTACACGACTAGCTCTAGTATCCATTTTTCATCAGTTTGATGGTCAGCTAGGTGACATAGCCTACCGCTTCGATCCAGTAAGAGCAACTCTGTTATCTCGAGAAAAGCACAACATCTAAGAAGGTTTCAAGCTACTGGCTTTTGAGTTTAATCAAAGGTAAAATAGAAATAATGACACTATGTGGTAATAAAATTGGCCAAGTGTACTCTACTAAATACTAATTGTTTCAACCTAGCAAAGTGCAGTGCATGTCTTGTTTGTTCTTAGATAACTGGTTCGCGGCAAACTCTTAGTTTCTTTGTTATGTGGTCACAGGTTAGGATGTCAGTTGCGATGCTTGTGATCCAAATACGCGCTACTTGTCATTTCTTGATGGCAGGTCGTTACATGTCTGCTCTTTTTAGTTGATGACAGCAAACGGAGATTGTTAAGTCATCTATTCTTGAGTAGCAAACCTTTACTGGTGAAAGCTTGACTCTCATATTTTAAAAATTAACAGTCTCAGCCAACGAATGCAGTCAAAACCAACTACCACAATCTATCCACCTTCACACAAACCTGCGAACAAAATGTCCTCTGTACCTGGAGAAGATACGACAATTCCACTAACGTTAACTGAACGTGCTGCGATTCACGCCGCACAAAAAACAACTAGTAAAGATTTAGAGAAACTAGTGACTTGGGCTGCGTTGGCGGAACTCATTTTACTAGAACGTATTAGCACATACGACACCAACACCAGTGAAGGTGGATTTAAACGAAGACCATCAGGTCCTAAGAGCTATGGTCTATTCGTACTAAGTAAAAAAAACACCGGTGACGATATACTTGACGATTTACTACTACAAATTGTCAAATGTGGCTCAATAGACAAGAAACCTATGAGTGAAGTCATGAAAGACGTAGGATGCACAAGAACAGCAGCTAAAGTTTTTGAACGCATGGAACAGAAGAATTTCGTTCGTATTAAGAAAGGAGTATTCTCCACAAAATACGAGTTGATTGACGACTCATGGGTTGGTACAACCCGTACTGAGGCCAAACAGGCCTTCGCTATTGTAGATGAAAGAGGCAGAGATGAATCTAAAGTTCTGACCCCACAAACCTATGCACTCATTTCACTAATTGCATGCACTGGTGGAAACATTAAGAGAGATTTGTTAGAAGATCGGGATATTACAGAGGCAACAATGGAGCTTTTGAACCAAATTGAACAAAGACAAGGAGGATTAATTACCGTCATGTTGTTCGAGAGAGTTTATCACATGCTAAACGAGTACCAAAAGTAGTGAAAACAAAACCTGTAAAAACCATCATTTGTTTTGATCTTGAACCCTTTAATTTGTAAGCAGCCAACTTACTCAACACCAAACTCGTTTTGAAGCTCATGTCACCATCATGAAACGACAAAGAAGATTGAATTTTTGACAGGCATTCTCACATCCAAAAACAAGAGCAGATGTCACAACGCAGAGTAGTCGCACTTCTCTGCTTGCTCTTAGCAACACTCGTTCACAGTCAGTGTCCACATTCCAGGACCGGCCTCATTTTATGGTCCAGCCAAACAGCATGGAACACAGCAAACGCTCAAGTTTCAATCGCAGCAGGACAAAGTGTATTGTTAGATGTTTCTCCACCAGCGCTCAAAAGTATTAGCATTTCAGGAGAATTAATCTTCAACGACGCCAACATTAATTTGAGTGTAGGCGGTATTCGTATCGAACAAGGCGGTAAATTACTCATGGGAAGTTCTTCATGCCGTATATCCTCAAAGATCGTTATTACTTTCACTGGAGACTCTTCCACCGCTTTCGACCTTGGTACTAATCCATCCGACGGCGCCGCACTCGGAAAGAAGGGTTTGGCTGCCGTAACTGGTTCCATCCTAGAGATCTGGGGTCAAGATTTTGGCGCAAACAAAATCACTTGGTCTAGACTTGCATCACCCGCCGCTGCTGGTGCGAACACAATCACACTCGAAGATAGTGTTACTGGTCTATGGAAGGTCGGAGATTCCATCGCTTTGGCATCAACCGATTACGGACCAGTCGTACCATACGGAACAACCCTCGACGCTAGTGTCAAATGGCAACAAGGATCTGGTTTCGCCGAACAAAGTGAAGATGTTGTCATTTCTGCCATTTCAGCAGACGGTAAGACACTTACGTTGACATCCAACTTGAAGAGCCCTCATTATGCTTCATCTACATTTACCGATATTCGCGGAGAAGTCGGTCTATTGTCACGTAACATTGTTTTCCAAAGTGACGCCACTGCTGCTACCGGTTTCGGTGGTCATGTCATGCTCCGTGATGTTGTCCGTGCATGGATCAACGGTGTAGAGTTTAGAAAAATGGCTCAACGTGGTGTTATGGGTAGATACCCAGTACATTTCCACTTGATGGGCGAAGCAAGCATGGCAGGTCTCGCATACCTCAAAGATAGTTCCGTTCATCACAACTTCCAACGTTGTGTAACGATTCACGACACTCGTGGTGTAACTGTACAAAATAACGTTGCCTACTGGAACAATGGTCACTGCTTCTTCTTGGAAGATGGTTGTGAAACTGATAACGTTTTTGATGGAAATTTGGGTATCACTACTCAACCAGTTTCTCAAGAAAGTGGAAATAGATTAGTTCCAACTGATTCCAACCCATCGATCTTTTGGATTACCAATCCAAGTAACACTTTCACGAATAACGTTGGTGTTGGTGGTTTCCACACTTTTTGGTTCTCCTTACCAGTTAAACCAGTTGGTATTAGTGCAGCCAAATATGCAAGTAACACACAAATGAGACCAAGATGGATGCCATTGGGAAGATTCGCCGGAAATGTTGCTCACGGAGCTATGCAAAACGGTATTCACATTGATGATTTCCAATTACCCGATGAAACTACAGAACATACCACTTCGTATCAACCATACCAAGGACCATACGACGACTCCAAACCAACATGGCAATATACTCAACTCACCGCCATTTTCGAAAATTTGGTTGCGTACAAGAATCGTCAATGGGGTATTTGGACTCGTGGATCTCCATTCCATTTCAACAATGTTAGATGCTATGATAACATGAATGGTCTACTAGCAGTACCAGGATCAAACTATGTCGAAAATTCACTATTCGTTGGTGATTCCGACAATGTTGGTATTCCACGTAACGCTGGTGAGAATGGTCGTTCTCGTCCATCCCAATGGGGAGATGCCAGTCAATACATCACTGGTTTACAATCTTATGACAATGGAGGACAACAATTGTACAGAAACAATCAATTTAGAAACTTTGTTTCAACTGCATCAAGAAGAGCAGGTGCTTTGGGTCTTTTGAACTTTGGACGTTTCTTATTGCACTCTCGTAATAGAGTTTCGTCTTCTCAATTTGTCAATTCGAATCAATTCTGGTTCCAACAAACCACTACTTCTGATTTGAACAATAATGCTCAAATTCTTGATTTGGATGGTACCACTACTGGATTTAAAGGTGGAGGATGGATTGTTGCCAACAATTCGATCATTGCACCAGCTGAATGCACTCCCAAGTACGAATGGAACGGTTATGCATGCCCAGTCAACCGTGCTGGTTACATTCAATTCTGGATGACAAATCCATCTTTGTCAGGTACCAACTTTGTTGGTTCTGATGGCAAAGACTATCGATCATCTGTTGGAACAGCTGGTCAAACTCCAATTCGTCTCACTTTCTACAAACTCAAGAGTGGCTCCAACGCTGCTGTTCAATCATGGCAAGGTGTAGGTTCCGATTACGACGATAACACCATGTCATACTACTTGAACGCACAACCCATGCAAGCATACGCTGTACGTTGGGCATACGATACACCATCACCAAACAAGTTGACCATGCAAATCCAAAGTGCTGCCAATGGTGACTGGATCTTGATGGCATTCCCATACCCAAGTGGAACTACTTTTACTGCTTCATATGGTTCAACAACTCTCCAACAAGCACCAAGTTTGGCTTCCTTGTATGCACCACAAGCAAGCACTTCCTCGTCATACTATTACTACGATTCCTCATCTGGATTCGTTTTTGTCAAACTTGAGAACACTGCCAACACTGGTGTGAATAACTACTGGAATGGTTTCGGTTACTCTGATTACGCAAGTGATTACAGAACGTTAACGTTAACTGCATCGTGCCCATCAGGTAACTGCAGATCTACTTTGTTAACTCCACCAACTCTTGGTAATATTGACTCTGATGACTATTATCGTGCTTCGTTGCAAGTTTGTCAACAAGCTGCTGCTCAACGTTCAACTACTGGTGTACTAGGAGCTGGTACTGCATTCTTGGCATTCAATCCAATTACACGTATCATCAAGTTCAACGTTTATCACGATCTTGGCAGTCGTGCAACTTCGTTAGTTCTAAAGAACCCAACTACTGGACGTGTAACTCCAATTACACTCTCTCCATTCGCACCAGCACGTGGATCAGCTGCTCTTTCATATAATGAATGGGTTGACTTGTACCAAGGAAAATTATCCTTGTACTTGATTACCAGTGCAAACGCTAATGGTGAATTAGTTGGTAAAGTTGGTTGTGAAGGTTCCTGCACTGCTCCACCACAAATAGGTGGACAAAACCCATGTGCAAACGTAACTGGAGCTTCAAACATGTTCACAAAGGGACCATTCGGTGGCTGGCCGGATTGGGCATTATCTGGTTGGTCAAACACACCATCAGCATTCAACACCACTTCTTCTTTCGATAGTACTACTACTTTGTGTGGTGCAGGTGACAACTCGATCAAGGTCCAAGTTTATGGAGATTATTCAGGTTTTCAACTCGGAAAATGGTATGGTGATTACACCATTGATACCACCAAGGTCACTCATTTGGAGATCTACATGCGTGTTGCTGCTGGTACTGGACGTGTTGTTTTCAACGCTGCTGTAACTGATGGTGCAGGCAAAGCTTACGCTTTCACTATTGGTGATAACGCTGACTATATCAACACTTTTGCAATTGACGAAACTGGTTGGTCACGTGTCAAGATTCCAGTCTCTGTTATTGGTCTCCCAACACAAGCTTCTCTCGTTATCAAGACTTTCCAAATTGGTGTTAAGGGAACCTATACAGGTACCGTCTTTACTTTCTGGTTAGACTCTCTAAGATGGGTACCATCGTACACTGATACCATGACCACTGCCATTTCAACTACAACCATGTACACCAACACAGCTATTTGCACTGATACCACCACCGCAACTACTGCTGCTCCAGCTCCATACACCACTGCTGCTCCAGTTCCAACTACTGCCGCTCCATTAACCACCCAAGGTCCAACATCAAAGGCAACACCAACTACTACAAGAGCTCCAACCACTGCTGCAACTACTCTTGCTCCAGGTGCAAGCACTCAAGATCCACTTAAAGTTACTGAAATTCCAACAGCCACTGCTGGAGCAGCTCGTACTTTCATGAGCGTCCTCGTTGTAGCTTTGATTGCTATGCTCTTGTAACAAACAATATACTTAAATTTAATTTATTTAACCAACAACTTTTTTAACTCTATCTGGGTAATCAGTAATGAGACCATCGATACCCATTTCAGTTAATCTTTGGATATCCGAAATTTCATTTACAGACCATCCAAACACTCTAACTTTTTGGCTGTGCATGTACGCTAACATTTCTTTGTTGATAATGCTGAATGTTGGACCGTACGAGTATGGATTAAAGCCTAAAAGTTTCAATTTTCCACGATAGTCCGCACCATCGGCACCAGTCAACAAACCTAGACGAACGTCCTTATCCATGTTGCGAATATACTGCAATGGACGAACATCGAAATCTTGAATAATAGTCTTTTCGAGCATGCCCTTGGCCTTGATAGCGT
>JAESGV010000873.1_pt1 | contig 13028 bp, 9 predicted proteins | sample 9269781 | NCBI WGS metagenome assembly JAESGV01 (sample SAMN15741586, study PRJNA653496) | algae metagenome | isolation source: Tildeniella torsiva UHER 1998/13D and co-occurring heterotrophs from... | place: Slovakia: Slovak Paradise National Park, Hrabusice, Kosice Region | collected 2000-01-01 | reverse complement strand
CACTTGGTGTACGTAACATTAACGTGATTGAGGCACAACCAGTATTTTCAAAATAAATATTTATTTTTAATATTTTTGAAATGGTTGTGATAGGATAAAGCATTCTCTACTGTTAGTGGGACAGCGAGGAGATCGTTTGCGCATTGCCAGTTGGTAATCTTTCCATGTTGTATTATCTGTTCAGCGAACATTAACATGCGTATGCAATGCACGTAACCCTTTTTAATTTTGTACACTTCTTTTGCGTTATCATTTTCAAGGGATTGTAGTCGTGCTTTACGTGCTCGCCAAAGTAGTTGTACACTACGCAAAATACTCTTCATTAGAGCTTGTGCATGTACTGTTATGTTTTGAGCATTAGTTAAAGAATGAGGTGAGGAAAGAGTTTCTAGTAATCGAAATGGTGAGGGAAGAAACACAATTATTAACTCGTCAATGTAGTAATTCTCTAGTTCTTCTGTAGAGAAAGATAAACTGGTGATGGTTATATCTAATTCATAGCCGTTGAGTGCTGCAGAGACCTGTAGCGATTCTTCCCAATTTGCAACTGAGTCATCAACAACAATTGTGATGTCTATATCGCTGTCTAGAGTTTGTGAGCCATACACACGACTACCGGTTACATAAACACTAAAAATGCTATTCCGATGAATATTTGGCAACAGATTCGTTACTGTCATTATTATCGCATCCAGTTTGATATTCAACTGATTAAACGATGTTAGTACTTCAGTGGTAAGAGCATCATCCCTATTTTGTGTGTCTAATTGCGTTGTCATGGTTGATCTGATTATTTGTAAGTGCAAACAGCCTGATGTCCTCCTCTCTAGCAGCAGTTGGCTACTATACTTTAGACTCGCAATCTTCAGCTGCGAGGATTATATTAAACTTTCCCTCAGTTATTGTCAAAATTTCAATCAAATAGCAGATTGATAAGGGTTATTTTGTGCTCTAGCTCTGTAGAGCATGGAGTGTAATCTCACGTAGAGTACATAGATTGTGAGAAACATTCGCTTAAAAGTGCTGAATAAAATGTCAAACTTAAAATAACCTTGATCATGTGGACAGAGTTTTATTGATCCTGTATCTATTTTAAAGTTTGAGTTCTAAAAACTTGAAGAGCTTGAACTAAAATTATTGAACTGGTGACAAAAATCAACCAGCTAATAATAGCTAAGAATAAGTTCTTCTAACCAGCTGGAAACTGTCACACAAACAAAAAAATGATTTATCTATGCGCTATACTATTAGCCACCGTACACATAGTCTACGCGACCGTTTACTATCACGTAGACGTTATTTCAAGAACAAATCCAAATCATGCATACAACGGCACGCTAGAGATAGCAGCGACGAATGCGAGAATGGTCATCGAGTCCAAGTACGATGATCACGCGTATGTGTACAGAAACAACCACGTTGAATACTTCGTTGATACGAAATCAAATTGTACATTTTCCCAAACACTACAACTCCCTTTTGATTTGGTTCTAGCTTCAATTAATGCTACAAATATAGTAGAACAAGATGTGCCTGTATTTGATGAGCAAGTTGCGGATTGTCGAAGGAACAATTTGACAATTGGACACATAACGTTGGGAGAAAACGAGTATGTTACGTGCACCAGCTCGCAAGGCGTCATACCGTCAAGAGTTCTAAGCGAAGACTTTATTATGAACATATCACTTTCGCTTCCTAATTCGGATATCGATCAAAAATTCAATCAATTTAGCTCTACGTGCAAACAAGTGGACACACAGATAGAAGTGATTGAGGATCTTGATGCAGACACTAACCAACATACACAGCCATGGTTTGCGGATCCAAGTAAGACTTGTCAATTTGATTGGATGAGAAATGAACACTGCAACGACAATGGATTGGATCAGCAAGTCAAATTAAAAGACTGTGTTTTCATTCATGGAAGTGGTATCGAAGGCAGAGGAGTAGTTCATGAAGATCATTTTACTAGGTACTGGGGACACGTACAAAAGTACACTCCACAATGCTCCAGGAGATTCTTTATTGATGTGGATACGAGATCTGTTGGATGGAATGATGCGAAGCTACAAAGATCTGTATGCGATGCAATGCTACACCAACAAAATACGACAGATAATTTAGTTCGAGATAGAATTGTTTTCGCTCACTCTATGGGAAATCTCGTAATAGCCGCGGCAATCAAGAACGGAATTTGCGATTTAGATAACACTACTTCATGGTACTCGATACAAGCACCCTATCTTGGTAGTGTAGCCTCGATGTACTTGGAAAAGGTCTGCCGAGCAAAACATTTTTTCACTCGAATTATCCATCGAATTGCAGCACTTTTTGGTTATTGTCAAGAAGACGATAATTTGCCTTGCGCAGCGTACACAACAATGAATCCAGATTTTCGAGACAACACTTCCTTCAAAGAATTGCAAACCATTGCCAAGAGTAGAGTAACAGGAAGCGTTTGCGGAACCAGTGCGTGGGGATTGAATACTCACTATGCTCCAGGACTATCTATACTGTCTGCGCTAGTTGGATTCAAGGAAAAGAACGACGGTATGGTTGACCTAACTAGCTGTACTGTTAGCGATCATCATAGCAAGCATTACAAAGACCTACATTATGCAACTAAAATCAATCACGCAGATGCAACGTGTAGAAATGGAAATGGGTGGATATCTAGAGGCAAACCTTGTAATTATTATTCAAATAAATATTAATCATGTACTTCTGTTTGCTCTGTCAGGTGTTGTTTTGGTAGGTTGATGAATCTTGCTCAAACTGAACATAATTCTTTTGATTTCGTTTCGCTCGTAGCGCTTGAACGGCAACGGTAACAACCAACGACGCTACGATCAGCGATAATATTACTACGCCGCCAATAGTTATGTAGGTAACTTGACTAAAATCAGTGCTGGCCTTTCTAATCTCATAAATATTAAAATTGTAGTACGCTCTTGTCGATGTTTGCTGTAACTCCCATTTACTCTTACGTAAAACAAAGTAATTTTCGTTTGCGACTTTGAACGGTTCTACATTCACTGTAGTACTAATTGTTGGACTGGAGTGCGCCTCATTATACTTGAATGACAATCCTCTTTTCAACAAGTCAACGTTGCTCTCGTCCATTATGTACGCTTCACAATTCATACACCCCACATAATAGCTAAGTTCGAATCCTGTTGAAAGATGTACTACCATGTAGTTTGCATCTTTCTCATTCAGTAATAATGTGCTACTGTCTACCAATATCCCTGCAGAGAAGCTCAGCAAACCTGCCAATAACGCAACTAGCAACACGCGATACATCGATGAAACTATGCGAGCAAGTTTTTCGCTGTTTATAATTAGGTGCGAAAGTTATCTCTTTCTTGGAAAGTTGTAAACAACGAGCTTTCAAACTCGTCAAACTGTTCACACAAAAGACATGACCAAATTTTACACTCGTATCGCATGCACATCAACTGATAGATGTGGATTCTACACGCAAGACATTACATCAAACGAAAAAACTGTATTCAACAAGACGTATGAGCAGTTGGCATCGGGTGTAGAACTTGAAAACGGCACATACATTGTTAGTTGCGATACTGGGCTACTTTTAATCAATTTACAAACAAAAGAATGTGAACACATTGATACAGATATCTATTTCACAAACATTACCAACTTGGACGGCAACAAACTGCTCTGTGACACAGAAGAGATGGTGTACGTGTACAATACTACTGACGAACAACTAGAAGAAAAGTATACATTTGATGAATGCATAAAAACAAAGTTACAAAACGGAGATGTACTAGTTGTTTCAGAAAACATTGAAATTTGGAATAACACCATGACTGATGTGAAAAAAACGCACGGACCAATCGAGAATGATTACGGTGCGTTATTGGAAGTCAAACAAGGAATCGTATTTGGATTCAAAGAAACAGGAATCGACACAATCGATTTGGAAACTGGAAAAATAACACCACTACGCGCAAAAGAAAGTGACGAAGGTTTAGAAGGATTTTTGATGGAAAATGGAACTATTGCAGTATCCTATCTAAGTGGAGATATTGAAATCATGGACAACACTGGAAAAACGTTATTGATGATTCCTGACGGTGTAGAACCAGATGGTTATGGAGAAATAGCAGAAGTTGAATCCAATATCATTGCATGTCAACGAGGCAATTTCCTACTATTTTGGAACATTGTTACAGGCGAGTGTGTAAGAAAGACAAACTTACAAGGTGGAAGTGTAATAAGTTTCTTAAAGCGTTAATGTTTATTACGATTCACAAGTTCATAGAAAGGTCCTCTACCACTTCTTAACATGGTTTCTGGATTTCCCATTTGAATCACTTGACCTTCACTCATAACAATACAAACATCATAGTCCATGATGGTTTCCAATCGATGTGCAATACAAATCACGGTACAATGTTCAAATTCTTGACGAATAGTCTTTTGAATTAACGAATCGGTAGCATGGTCAACATTGGCTGTTGCTTCGTCAAGTACAAGTACTTTACGTTGCTTTAACCATGCTCGGCATAAACTAATTAACTGTCTTTCACCAGTGGATAAATTAGCACCATTTTCTGCAATTTCCATATTCAAATTGTCAACTTTTTCTCTCAAAGAAACATGGTCCAACGCTTGCCAAATGGTACGATCAGAAAACTGATTTTCTGGATCCAAATTTTCACGTAATGTACCTTGGATGAGAATTGGATCTTGTGGAATAATAGCCATTGAAGAACGTAACTCTTTGAGTGGTAAAGTACCAGTATCAACACCATTGATCGTAATGGAACCAGATTCAATTTCATTGAGTCTGAACAATGCGTTAATGAGACTACTTTTGCCACTTCCTGTTCTACCTACGATAGCCACTTTCTTTGCCGATTGTACAACAATATTGATATTGTTCAGTACATAGCGTTGACTAGTGTTATCGTAACGCATACGAACATTTTCAAATGCGATCGTAGGACCTTTATCAATGATTGGCATTTCGTTCTTGGTGATGGGTTCATACTTTTCAGACTTGACTGCACTGTATTGTTCAATACGTTCAGTACCAGTGACGTACATTTGTAAAGTAGCCAAAATAACGGTCAACCAGTTGATCAATAGTTGCAGAGATGTTATTTGTGAAATCGTTAGTGCAAACAAAGCCATAGTGGCAGTGTTCTCTGCTTTGGATGCGTTTACCGTTACGAGTGGTAAGATCCAAACACTAATGAGCATTACTGCAAATGTAATTGCATTGCCCAAACATTCAATTCGTAAATCGAACCAAAGTTGAGTTAGGAATCGCGTGATATCGTTAATGTACATTTTTTCCAATTTGGTACCGTATAACTTTGTGAAACGATTCTTGGCATCAAAAGCACGAATCACGGACAATCCTGCTAATGTTTCACTAAAGTGACTAAAAACAGGTGCCGATGCTTTAGATTCCATTTTGGTGAGTGCTCCTTGTGAACAATTATAATAATCACTGAAACGTTTGTACACGTACAACATGGGCACGACAACAACCAACAGTGCGAGTGCATTGTAGAATGAGCTTTGTAGTGCCATGTTAAAAATGACAAAAGCAGAAATAGCAAGTTTGAGCACACTCATGATGAGTTCTCTACTTTGCCATCCAAATTCTATCATTCGACCCAAATCTTTGCTAAATCTTGCTACAATCTTTCCTGATGCGGTAGAGTCATAGAATCGTACAGGTGCGTGGATGATAGCTTGCAGCAACTTGTCATGATAGATGGTTGTTGTTTGTACAGAAAAGTACTCGCCGATAGCGTTTGCGATAAATCGGAACAAGGCCGAAAGCACACCAAAACTAACGTAGAGTGTGACTGAATAGGTGAACGATCCACTTGTTTCAGTACTCCATGATGCTAAAAAGTACTCACTTAGTGTAGAGGTACCTCCTTGAAGTAGTTCAATGATAGAGAACGCCACGATCAATAGCACACTATACGTTGCTAAATAGCGGAACCATACAGTGTACTTGTTCTGTCCGATGAGATCTTCTGGTAGTAGTTGCTCATTTACCATCTTTTCAGCTTCGTTAGTTTCTTGTTCAGTAACAGTACTACAGTCATCAGTACCATCGATCGTTTCCATTTCTACTTGTTTTCTTTTCATCTTGTCTGCAAATTCACTTTGCATTAACTCTGGATAGGTATAAATGTTTTGAATGTGACCTTCTTCGAGTACAATAATACGATCAGCGTGATGTAACATGTCCAAATGATGAGTAACGAGAATTCTAGTCTTGTTGCGTAACTCTCCAAGAATGACATTGTCCATAATGTGTCTACCAGTGTGTATGTCAACAGCCGATAATGGATCGTCAAGTAGGACCAGATCAGAACTATTGTGGTACACAGTTCTTGCTAAACTAATACGTGCCTTTTGTCCACCACTAAGTGTTACTCCTCTTTCACCAATAAGAGTTAAATCTCCACTAGAGAACGATTTCATATCTTCACCGAGTGCACATGCTTGTAACACTTGATTGTATCGTTGCTTGTCCATGGGTGATCCGAACAAGATGTTATTTCTAACAGTGTCGCTCAATATCCAACAATCTTGGGATGCATATGCAATTGGATTTAAACGATCAACTTCACAAACGCCAGAAGTTAGTCGCATCTCTCCAAGAATTGCTGATAGTAACGAAGTCTTGGCGGAACCAACTTTTCCAACTACGGCGATAAACTCTCCGCGTGTGACTTGTAGTGAAATGTTATTTAGAATGGGATCATTGTTCTTCCAAGCAAAAGTAGCGTTCTCCATGTCGACCACGTACATACTGTTGGACTCTTTTTCTCGTTGTAGATCTTCTCTGTCCAAATACTTTTGAATTCTTTCCGATGATGCACGAGCTTGGATAATTCTGACAATGGCTTCTGGAATAGCATACAATGGATACGTCAACATGCCTGTAGCGAACATGACACCAAATGTTTGTGCCAATGTAACATCACTTTCGTTGAGCCAAATATAGAACATGAAACTTGCACAACTGATCATAAAGGTACAAGTATGCCAAATGAAACCGATAACGGTGCTGTACGCTGCACGGTATTGTTGTGCTCCACGTTCTTGCTTCCAAACTTGTTCAATCTTGTCGGCAAAGAGTTTCTCCCATGCGAACACTTTGATGAGTCGAATGGAGGAGACCAATTGAGAAACCAATTTGGAACGTTCGTCTGATAGATCATCTACCATGGTAGAATAGTGCTCAAACTTGTGTTGTGCAGCTGCATTGATTGGTATAACTAGCGCGAACACGACAGTGATACCTGACAGTGCAGGTAAAAATCCGATCGATGTGGAAATCAAATAGAAAGCCACACTAATCTTGAAAAGTGATGCCCAAATGACGTGTAAACTGTAGAACAGACTGCCGATACGGTCTGCATCAACGGCGAGTAGGTTGATAACTTCTCCAGTTGTCATGTCTTGCTTGGCTTCATTGCTCATGAGCAATGACTTTTTGTAGATGACCATGGCCAGGCAATAGTGTAATCTTCTCTCGAACCCATGTATGTGGTACATAAAGTTCTGCCAGAATATTGTTTGGATAAAAGTAGATAAATAGTACACGAGACAGAGTACGAGTGTCCAAATCATGTACGTGGAGTACGACATGGTTTGGTGTGCTTCTGCAGTAGCTAAAATGTACTGCATGATGAACGGTCCTGATACCATGCCAATATCACTGCAGAGCCTTCTCAAACCGCACAGTGCATACTCTTTTCCATACGTTGTTACCATGGCACGGAAGATGGGGAACTTGCTGCGTTCGTTCTTCAGGCTAGTATCGAATACTCGTACTCCCTCATCCAAGTTCAATTCGTTAATGTCGTAGTAGCCCTCCAAATCCTCCTCTGATAATTCTTTTTGACTGCCAAGTTGGATAAGAGGTGATACGTAGTTGAAAAATGAGTGTGAAACTAGATTCTTTTCTTTTTCTGCTTTCTCACTTTGTGAAAAGAGTAGGGAGGAGACTTGGTGGAGTCTCCCCAGTTGCAAGAATTATCAGTGTTAATGTTGCCAAACGATGTGCCCGTCATGGTGCTGTCTTGTTTCTTTCTAAAAGCGACAGACCAGCGCTAAATGCCTCCTTTACTGTGTTACGTAGCATTCTGTGGTGCGTGTTGGTGTACTAGAACGACCTAAAAAGAGTGGTTTTTTGTAGTAATGTCATGCAGTTGAGCTATTGGCCCGCAACGCGTGTTGCAAACCTAGTTAAATCTCGAGCTGCTTAGTTATTTCCAATCTTTCTAATTAACAACACCGTGTCCGGTTTTTAATCTTGATGTAGCTAACCTTGACGTTGGATTCGAACTGCTGGTAAACCATAGAATGTAGTTGGAGATCGCACAGTGAATAAATTATGATCTATTGTGGTACAAAAATTTAAAAACTTGTTACGTTGGCGGGCGTTCGTATCGCCCAGTCAGGCACTTGGTTCAAGTGAATACCTAAAATTGGACCTCCCAAGGCAGCCGTCCACACTACAACTATGAAAACTCCAATCAAATTCAATATTGCTCCTGTCTTGACCATGTCCCACGTTGTTAGGTATCCATATGCATATGCTAGTGCATTTGGAGGTGTTCCAATAGGCGTCATGAAAGCTAGTGAACAAGCTACTGTGGCTGGTACCATTAAAAACAGTGGATTTTGGTTCACAGCAGGCGATAGCGCTAATGTAGCTAACACGGGTAGAAGGATACTGTGTATGGTTAGTTAGTCTCGAAAACAAGACTTACGAGTTTGTGGTAATGTTTGACGTAAATTCTGTTAAAACAGATACAGCTACGCATAGTATAAACAGTAGCACGAATGGATGTAAACTACCACTCACATTGCCTACTGTTTGTGCAACATAGTCAGCAAACTTTGACTCTGAAAACGCTTTTGACAACGCAAACCCTGAACCTAACAGCAGTACTATATTCCATGGCATCTTGTCATGAACAGTTTTCCAATCCATCAATCTACCACCTGTATTCTTACTTGGTAGTATAAACAATAATATCGTAATTGCCATAGCAACAGTACCATCAGTAACGTACTCAATTTGTTCATGAGATGATCCCCAGAACAACAAATTTGGCCATCCAATTTTCGCACCTGGTAACTCTCTTGTAATCCATAACAACGCCATTAATACGAATAAAATTGATATACTAATATCTTCAATACGCCAAGGTCCCAATTTCTTGTACTCTTCTTGGAACAAGTTTCGAATCGAAGTATCTTCAAGTTGTTCTACAACGGGCTCATTCACTTGTTCGGTACCTAAATCGTCCTCTCCTTGTGAAACAACTTGTATTGGAATGGGTTGTTGTTTTGGAAATTCGTATTTGCGAATAAATAGTAACACAAAGTATACATATAATATTGCCAACATGACAATCGACATAGGCATGTTGAACAAGTACCATGACAAGTAGGTTATAACACCAGTACTCTTTGGGAATAGTGTTTGCATTTGTGCTGCAAGCATCAAGTTGGTTCCTGTTCCTGTAAGCGTCGCATATCCTCCTATGGACGACGCATACGCAGTACCAAGCATAATCGACTTTGCAAATGGATCCATGACTAGATGTGCACTATCTTCTGCTTGTTGTGTTCTTGATTGAACACTTGTTAAAATTGCAACTGCCATAGGTAGTAACATGGCTGCAGTGGCACTATTCGATAGCCATTGGCTTATAAACCATGACAACGTCATGAAACCAAGTAAAATGAGCTTTGGTCGAGTACCTAATGCGCGTAGTACGATCAACGCGAATCTTTTGTGTAGTTCCCACTTTTCTAGAGCAATGGCCATTACGTACGAACCAATAAATAAAAACGTCAAGTCTCCAAAATATGAACTACTTGTTTGTGTTGCCGACAACAAACCAGTGAGTGGAAAGAGTACAGTTGGTAGTAAACATGTACATGCGAGTGGTACTGGTTCTAATAACCACCAAAATCCCATCCATATCGTTACTGCTGCGCACCGACTAACTAGTATGTGACCTGGATTTAAAATGTCGAAAAAAAAGGGAAATGCGGCAACAGGACCTGACAGAAATTTTAGAATTGTGAATATTCGTGTTTTCCATATTTTTTTTCGCGTAAGGGTTGCGTTTGTTTGTTCTTCGTCTGTTTTAACCGTTTCGTTATCCTCCACCGTCAGCATTGCGTCATTTGTTTCGTTTATCGTTTCCTCATCCACGTGTGCCACAATATTCTGCGTTTTTTCGACCAGTTCTTCATCTGGTATCGTGGCACGCATGTTTGTTGGATGACTTGTTGTAATTTGCCACAAAACTGAACAAGAACTGGAAGCGAGCGGTGTAATAAATTATAATCTCTTTAATACTGTCAGTAAGTAATGGGCAACTTTCTCAAAATCAGATATTTCGTTGTACACTTGACAACTTAATCTTGTATAGTACATTCCATCAAACTCGTATACAACCAAGTACGTTCCATACTGCTTCATCAGTACAGCTACAGCAGCATTCAATTTTTGATGATCTTGACTTGGTAACAATACATTCACCATAGCAGCGCTCATTGATCGTCGGTATTGCTCATCAAATAGAATACTTGTATTCCAAATCTCTGCAACGCGCAAACTCACATCATAACAAAGATCATTATTATATTTCATGATCTTTTCCTCTCCACCAATTTGTTTTCTCCACTCAAGTGCGTATGGAATAGTAAACCAAGCACTATAATCTCTTGTACCAGTCCAGTAAAACTCTTGTCTAAAATCTTTGGAAGCATACCCAAATGAGACAACTGTTGGTCTTGTATCAATTTGTAAATCTTTTTGTACCCATAAAAATGCTGCTGCTTTGGGTGCAAACAACCACTTGTGTGCATTACTCAAGTAGTAAGAAACACCCAACTCTGTTACACGAATAGGTAATTGTCCTATCGCGTGAGCGCCGTCTACGAGTGTGAGAATGTTTCTTGATTTGAATAATGATGCCAACTCTTTGATTGGCATGACTACTGCTGGCGTTGATGAAATGTGATCAAACACTGCCAATCTTATATTTTTGTTATCGCGTAGGGCAGCATCTAGTGCTGCTTTAACTGTCTCTACGATTAGTTCTGGCGTTTTAATATTGTTGTGATCTATTTTGACCTCTACTAGCTTGACATGGGAGTAATAGTCTCGTAAGTAGTACAATACTTCTTTTACCATTCCATATGCGATATTCATGTGCAAAATGTAAACAGGTTTTGTAGATGATGTAATAAATGGTAAAGAGCGAAGTACGGCGTTAACTGCTGTCGATGCGTTGTCCACTAGAGCGATATCTTCTTTCTCTGCGTGGATATATTTTGCCAATGTTTCTCTGGTTTCATCGTATACAGTTAGAGAAGTTTCGCGGAACCACAAGTCGCAATTTGTATCCATCTACATTTGTTATAAAGCTTCAACTGGAACAAACTTGTATTTGATATTGTTGCATTCTCTCCATAATTGTTTTAGGCGTTGCACCATACGAACCGTGATTTATACTGAGGATAAGAGCATATAAAAATCATACTTGGTGAAATTATCAGGGTTTAAGAAATACTTTCGCATAGAGTGTCCGAACTCTGCTGAGCAGTATGTCGCCAGTACAATGCACACGGTAACAAGTACCGAGGCGCGCATGTGCTGTCACGTTAGTTTTCTTTCAAAAGTTGGGTTGGCAAAACAAGCTTTATTCTTGTTCGCTCAGTAACTTGTTCACGATTGCCAAAGACCCTTCGAGTTGCTTCTTCAGCTCTAACAATTCTGTCTTTGAAGAATTAACCGAAGTTGTCTTATTTTTCTTCTCTGGCTGCTCAGATGCACTTGCATTCTTTCTCTTTTTATTTTCTGGTGTCTTGTTACCTGTTTCTTCTGGTGATTTTTCTTTACTTTTCGGTGTTTTCGCTTCATCTGTGACACCGTCTACTTTCGTACCTTTTGGCAAAAGAACGTATAAGTAGCCTTCGTTTTCTATTTTTCCTACTACAGCACCTTCACCCAGTATCTTTGTTGCTTTTCCTTTTACAGATTCACAGACAATATAATAAAAATCCATTTCTCTGCATGTATGGTTTTTGAATTCTTCTTTGATTTTGTGGATGCCTTTGTGTAGATTCGTAACGGCTCCCTTCTTGATAACAGTTTTATCTGCTGCTAATAACTTCATATTTGTTGCCTTTTCTTTTTCAAATACGTTAATTTTTGGTGCGTTTGGTATAGGTGGTGCTTCGAATAATTTAACACCGTCTACCTTTGTACCTTTTGGTAGCACTACGTATAAGTATCCTTCATTTTTTAGATTTCCAAAGTTAGCATCAGATCCAAGATTTTTTGCGCCTTTATCTGCGACCGAATCAACTAGCAAAAAATACAAATCCATTTGTTTCTCTGCCCTCCCTTTTAATTTTGTGCGAAGCTTGTTTACACCTTTTTGAAGATTCAAGACGGCTCCCTTCTGTATAACAGAGCCGCAATTCGCAAGCAGTTTCATATTTGCTTGCGTTTCTATTTCAAATGCTTCTATAGTGGGTTCAGTCATGTTTGTTTTCCTTATACACAGAGTTGACCAGTGTAAAGTCTACCAAATAACAACATTGTCTTATTTATTCTTGGCCTTCGTTATTCATTTGTTCCAGGTACTGTTGGCCTCTATAGTTCAGTGGTGCATTATACTTCTTTTCATATGCTGGTAACTCTGATAACAGTGTCTCATTCAAACGTTTCAACTCCCGTTCGAGCTCTTGCCTCTGTTTCTCTTCACGTATCAATCTACCTGGATCTTGATACGTTCTTGCAGGATCTTTTGCCGACCTCGAAAACTCACGTATTCTCTGTTTAATAAACTCACGACGTGTAATTGTTTCCATGAGTGGTAACTGATCAGTTAACCTAGCAATCTCTTTCTTGTAGTCATCAAGTAAATTTGGCGAGTATTTACTTTCTGCTGTAGACCACAAGAAATTAAACCTCTCAGTGTTAT
>JAESGV010000872.1_pt1 | contig 13039 bp, 13 predicted proteins | sample 9269781 | NCBI WGS metagenome assembly JAESGV01 (sample SAMN15741586, study PRJNA653496) | algae metagenome | isolation source: Tildeniella torsiva UHER 1998/13D and co-occurring heterotrophs from... | place: Slovakia: Slovak Paradise National Park, Hrabusice, Kosice Region | collected 2000-01-01 | reverse complement strand
ATTCCATACTGACATTGACCTCCAAGAACCAACCAATCCAGACGACGATTTTGAAGCAGATTTTAATTCAGAGTTTGTATGAATATAGAATGTGTTTCTTTTATCGTTTTTGATTTATTCCACCAATAGTCAACTTCAAACAAACATGTCGGAACACAAAGTCCATCATGCAGCATTCAACCAAAACAAATCGTTACTGGCTGTTTGCGTTGAAGATGGACTACGAATTTTTAGATGGAACGATCAGCTCCAAATAAAACCAGCAACCAACAAAAGTATTTCGAATTGATGGAATAACTGACATTTTAAGAATTAGCAGTTTCGTTGTCGTTGGCCATGATTCTAAACAATTCAAACATCATAGCACTCGTAGGAGCAGAACCTAACAAAGAATCAGAGTGGTCTAAGTCGAAAGTTCACTTGTGGGATATAGAGAAAAGCGCTAGTCTTGGATCGATCAAATTCAAAAGAGACATCAAGTCTATTCGCATTTTCGACAATTTGTATGGACAATATTCAAATAACATTAACTATCTAGTATCGTCGCAGTTCTAGAGTACCATGTCTGCGTTTATCAACTTGACAAATTCACACGTGTAAGAAAGCATGAGACGGTGCCAAATCCATTAGGAATAGTTTCAATATCAGATACAGGAGTGATTGCCATCTTGCATACGACAACTGGAGTGATTCGCATCACGGACGCCACTAATGATAAGAGACTGATTACAGCGCATAATTCCGGAATACGTTGCATGACTTTGAACAGCAACGGAAGCATGATTGCCACTGCCAGCGAACGTGGAACTGTTATTCGAGTATTCAGCACAACCACTGGAGATAAATTACGAGAGTTTCGTCGAGGAGCAGATGCAGCAGAAATCTATTCCATAGCGTTCTCCAACGATTCCAAGAAAATTGCATGCAGCTCGAGCAAGGGAACTGTACACGTTTTTCTCATGGACAGACAATCTGGTGGATCTCACTCAAACCAAACATCTCAGTTGACGCTACTTGGATCTATTTTCTCATACTTCTCCTCTGAGTGGTCTTTCTCCAAGTCTGATTCCGACAAAGAATTACTATCTGTTCCAAATATTATCGCATTTGATCAAGATGCAACCTCCATACTCGTAGTTACCATGGACGGAAACTACATTCGATTAAACTTTGATGAAAAGGGTGAGATGACTCGGGTGGGATTCAATAATTTTTTGAAGAGCTAAAATGTAAATAAATTGTACAGCTAAGAGTTGAGTGAGCTATTATTTCTGTAGAGTAATGAACTTGTATCCCAGAAATGATATATCGGAACTTATACATACTTTGCAGACATCTGTAGACCATTTTTACATTGAGATTAATGCGATTGACGAATCGAAACCGATTGAAGAAGTAGGATCCAGTTTGAAAAACTCATGTGCTGATGTCACCAACGCTCTAGAAAAATTGAAACATGTTCTTCTAGACTTGAATACTCGAAATATACAACTAGTCGACCAGAATGATACTCTTAAACAAAACGTATTCGCTACAAACGACGTAGAAGGCAGTATAGCAGCAGAGATGCCGATCTTAATACGACATCTAGAGTCACTGAAACAATTGCTGGACGAGAAAAAGCAACTCTCTGATGTTGAGAGCATCAACGCGCAATTAAAACAGTCACAATTAAACCAGCGGGAAGCTTTTCAAGAAAAAAAGAATGAAATGGAGCAAGTGACAAAATCGCTCTTGTCAGATTTGGAAAACGCTAAACAATACGCAGAAGAGGCATCTACAAAAAACAAATCTGTAGCTCAGGAAGCAGAGAATTTGAGATTATCTTTTGAAAAAGAAAAAGAACATATACGAGAGAACTTCGAACGAGAATTGAAAGAAAAAGTATTGGACGCACTGTTTCACCATACACAACAAAATGCAACAATACAGCAGCTAGAGCAAGAGAAACTAAGCTTGATGTCGAAGTTGCTTGAGTTTGATGCTTTAGAAAACAGAATCTTAAACATCACAGAAAAAGCAGAGCTAATGAGAAACAGAAACTTTGAGTTAGAAAGAAAGCTGGAGGAATTACTAATGGAAAACTCTAATTTGAAGTCATCAAACGTCAAGTTGACAGAGAGAGTAGAGAGAGTATCTAAAGAGTATCATAATCTGCAGAATGAGAGGACTGCACTTCAGGTTACTCAATCTCCAATGAATGGAAAAGAAAATATTCCAGATGTTCAAGCAGGTGCACCTATAAAGCCAGTACTAGACTCTGAGTATGAGAACTTGAAGAGGAAACTTCAATTAACCGAGAGAAAAGCAGCTGCAGTTGAAAGAGTGCTTCAGAATACAGCCAAAGCCGTAAACGACCCATCGCTTAGACCAGCAGATGTAGTACAGCTCCTACGAACGATAGTGAACTATATACCAGGTTATACAAAGGTCTAGATAAGCCAAACGTTGTTGGAACAAAGGTGGATATTTCTAAATCTGTGAAGCAATTGGTTGAATTTATAATTCGTAGCTAGCGTTGAAGGTCTAAATATTTGACTATAAAGATAGGGCACCAGTAGATTTCACAAAGTCGATAAAATTATGTTGTACAGTTTTGCTGTTTTCTTCTCACTATTATCCAACCATCATCTGCTGATTCACTTGAATTTTGTATTTCGCAGAGTTCGTGCCTATGTTCCAATTGTTTAGGTTTTTTCGTGTTCGATGGGTGTTTAACGTCTAGTTGGAAGTTCATATCACGTTCGGTGTTGTCAATTTTTTTTAAACGATTATTTTCTTGTTTTTCCAAGTTATTCGCTTGCATTTCAGGTGTTTTCTCGTGCAATGTGTTATATGCAACTCGTTTCTTCGATCGTCCTGTTACTTTCTTTTGTTCTGACTGCTCTGTTTTGGGTGTTAGACGTCTTACTCTTCCCACTATTTGTTAGAGTGTCGTTATGACACGCACCTGGTGATATAGACGGGTGTAGTTTGCCCATGATGTTGTTTTACATTACAAACACGTTTCAAAATCCAGGTCCGTGATGCGATTAGCAAATATTTATCAATTTACAACGTTTGAGCCCATGATGGTACTGGTTGTTCGTATTCAGGGAATTCGCTCTGTACGTACTTTGTGCACTGTGCTTTGCAGTAATTTCCAACATCTTTTCTGCCTTGATTCTTTTGAATGCATTGTTGAATGCAAGGGTTCTTCATTCTTAAGTACGTATTTGGTTTCACTGATGCATATCGTAATTCCTTTTGTGTCATGTCTGCTCGTGGATAATTTCCAACTTTCTTGTCTACGAAGTTTGTACCTTGATCCCAGCTCACACTTTGCTTATTGTTCCTCTTTTTTGGTTTCCATGCTTTTGGACTTCTTAGAATTCCTTTTTGTGGAGATGCATATCTATTCCATCCTCCATTTCTTGAGCTAAACTTGTAGCCTTTTGTTTGGCGAGTGTCGTCCAAAGCCGCATCAAGAGATGGTCGATACGCACCCCATCCCTCGGCGTATACATAGCATATCAATACTATCGCAAATATCACTACTGTTTTCATCTGATCCCGTTTGTGATTGAGTTGACGACTGAGTTATTTTTACACCTCTTGTTCGCCTAGTTTAGAAGACGTGTAGCAACTGAGAATTTTGATTCAGAAAGAACCTTCACTTTATTTTTTCTGACATTGTGGCTTGTGTGCTTTCCAAGCAGCTTTTTGACACTCTGCAGAGCAATAATGTACCAATTTGCATCCTGCACAAACTTTCAAATTTTCTGTTTTTCTGCAAGTTGCACATTCTTTGTTTTTAGGTTTTTCCGTGGACTGATTCTGTGCTTGTTGCTTCTCTTTCTCCTTTCTCTCATACTCTTCTCTCCACTGTTTCTGTTTCTGTTTATCTTTTTTAGCTTTTTCTCGTTTCGCTTGTGCTCTTTCTTCATCATACTGAAGCTCAACATGTTCAATACAATCATCCATATATGCTGAACATTTTACAGATAACGCATACGCACCACAAATAGCCAACAAAAACGCAACAAAAGTCTTGTCTAACACTTTGACAGCGTCTCCAAATAACAACTTTTGCAGTGATTGTACACGATCTGGTGATATGGCAGAACGAATACTTTCTTGTCTTCGGTTGCAATATTCATCATGGTATAGTCCATTTGTAGCTTGTTTTGCATTCTCCAATGTTTGTGGATTAAAGTACTGTGTACTTTTAATAGTACGTGTCGTGTACGTTGCCGTTCGACAAGATTCTACACTTGACCATCCCATATTGTGGAAATGGGTAATTAAAAACTCGATCGAGTTGCCAGGTGCAAATGGACTGTAGAATCGTACATTATACTCTGCTCTTAATAGATCATCCATACGATACTGATGTTGAATTCTATGCGCGTAAATTCCTCCTACGATTTGTTTGAGTTTTTCTTCATCGATTTTCTCCTCTTTGAATACAATCATCTCAACGTGTCTAATAATCTTATCATTAGTCGTACGTGCTGTATCTTTTGTGAACGCTGCTACTTCAGCACTTGCTTGTTTGTGTGTTGCAACTTCTAATTTCCATCTTGTATCATAGTATCGTTTCCATGCTTCTTGATCTGCGACTTGATTATTATCATCCATGTTCCAATAACGTATCGATTCTTGTTTCCAATCTGTTATATTGGGTGATCTTTTTTCTTGTTCATCCATACGATCTTGCCACTCTTTTAGTTTTTGTTGGTTGGGTGTCAATGGTAACGTTTTCATGTACTTTTTGATATCGTATTTTTGATTTAACACCAAGTGAAGAGCTGGCCAAACATTCTTGTTCTTTTCCAAATCTTCTGCTGATACGTGGATTTGTGGTTTGGTATGGTGACGTAATTCGGGATGAATTTTTTCTATTTCATCAAAAAAGCCGTACGAGTTGGCCATCTTTCCTGAATGAATTCTTATTCCTCCCTTGTAGATGGAAAAGTATTCTCTTGGTATGCGGAGTTCAGTTTCAATTTGTTTCCATAAACTTCCAAGTGTATCAAATGTTGGAAGATTGACTGTGAATGGTTCGACCTCTAGAACACCATCGGGAGTGTAGGGTACAATAGAAAGTTTGTGTTTGGAGTTGTGATCCATGTCGGTCATAAAGTTTGCTTTTTTATCGGCCTCTTTTCGTTCGCGATATGCTTTTTCAGACATTCTTAATTGATTGTATGTATAGCGAGGTCCTGCTTTCATTATCGAGTTCCCAACTGCTTCTTCGATGCCCACCGAATTTTGTACGCAGCAAGGGCAAGTTGCTTCATCTTGACCGTCGCCTAACTCGCCGGATTGTTCTTGTCCCATCGTTTGCTTAGCAATAAATTAGTTGACCGTTGTAAAAGTAACTGGAAAAACTTTAATGGGCTCTGATGAAGTCACACATGACGAACTGCAAGCAAATCTTGCTTCACCCGAAACAAATGTCGTTATATCCACGTTAAACTCGATTTTAGAGCGCCTAACTTCAACAGAACCTAACAATTACGAAGATATACAATTAACAACACTGGTTCTTGCTAGTATCGCAACACACAGCAAAGAAGAAGTCATTATAGAGAAAGGAGTTAAAACAATAGAATCTCTTATCGTAAATTCAGTACATCTTTCACAATTCGAAGCGTCAAGTGGAATACAATCACTACTAGTTATCGCAGAATATTCAAAAAACATCTCTCTGGCTCGTCAGGTCCTAAAAATAATGTTTAAAATTGTACAACGCACAGAGAACAAATTCGACATGGGAAATATGATAGGCTTACTGTTAATCAACTTGTTCACACTTAACGACCGTGCGATAGACGCTGCGGTACTCAATGTACTCGTACTACTTTTAAAAGACAAAACAATGGACTTTCCAGACCCTCATCACACCATTTCACAACTTTGTGCAGTCATGCAAAAATATGCTAAACTAGAGGACATACAAGATAACATAAACACGATATTTCGATTGTTACTAGAGAGGCAACACAATGCATTTGCAAAAGATATTATACTACAATGTGGTAGTCGTGTACTAGAGTACACTTCTAGAAACAAACACGATGTGTTCTTAGCGATACTAGGAAAACCAAAAGGTATAAACTTGATGGTACAAAGTGGATTAATAGGAAGGATATTTGTTCAAGCATCAAAAAACGTGAACCACTACATGTGGCCAGTGATTACCAAATACCAAAGTATGAATGGACCCATACATGCATTTCCTGAATCAGATATTCAGTTAGTGATCAAACGATGCGTTTCTGTGATTGATAAAGGAGTTGCATATGACCAAGTGTACAATACAGCGAAAAGTTGTGAAAAAGAAATGAAAATATTGAGATTACTAGTATCAAAAGAGACGTATGAAATTGCAAAACAAGAACATGTCACGAGTAGTGTATTAACGTGTTTGGTAAGTGCGCGACAACACTATCCATCAATGCACGAAGCATGTTTACTATTATGCAATATGAACGATAAAAGGTTACTATTCGAACAAGACAAAGTGAACGAGAGAGTAGTTGATTGTCTATTTACTACATGTAGAACAGATACATACAAGAATGCAGAGAGAAACAACTTTATATTCTCTTTGGCGTATCTAAAGACGTATGCACCACTACAACTGTTACTAGTAAACTTGAAACTGAACGATAAGTACATGATCAGGAAGAAGGGAGAAAATCTATTCAAAGAAATGCAAAAGTTTTTCAGAATAGGATCACTAGAGTTACAGACTGTTGGTGTATGTGCACTTTTGGATTTGGCAAAAGTACCAGTTATGAAAGAGTTTTTCCAAGACTCGACCGAAGAAATTACAAGATTGAAAACACTAATTCCAGAGAATCTAGCATCACAGTTGGATTTGTTACTAGAATACACATGATTGACGAACATACACGTTTACTTGTTTTGTTCAATTAATGTTTTACACTTGAGAACAGCGAGTGAACCTTCTGTCAATCTGGAATTCGCAAGAAAAGCAGGTACAAATCCGCAAGGATCTGTGTGGTTAATGTACCAAACTTCAAGCTCGCCATCTTTCTTCTTTTCTGCAACCCACGCGCTTAGTTTGCTTTCCATACGGACATATCCACGTGCTGGTTGTTTTTCTGGTACTGCGTCAGGTTCCAAAGAAACACTAACACGATAGGATAAAGTATCACTCTCGTGAATAGTTCTCATTTGAATCAAAACATCTCGGTTTGAAACCATCATTGAACCACTATCGTATTGCTAAATTCGTTAGATTTGTTGTGATAATATACGCAGTGTAGGATAACCCATGGAGCAACAGCCGATGGATTTGTAGAATCTTTTGGTTCCAATTCTTTAACAACTTCACGTAAGTTACATACTGGATCGTAGACTTTGCGTTTGTTCTTGTCATAGTTTTGTTCTAATTATATTAGTTTGTAATATTTTGTCGTACCGTCTATCCACTCCATAAATTGTCTAGGTGTCATGTTGGTCTTGATGACTCCACCACCTTTGACTTTTTTGTTGGCGTCATTAGGGACGTCGATGCAGTATCCTGCAATACCGTTCTCCTCTTTCAAGAGTTCCCATCCCTCCATTGAGCTCATATCTTTTTTGACTTCCTCAAGTTTGAGGTCGCTCAATTGTCTCCAACATTCTTCTTTTGACATTGCGGTTGTCAAGTCTTCTTTTCAAAATTGTTTGGATCTCGTGTCAACCAAAATATCGTTAAACACTTCCACAGGACCAACATCTTGTAGAGCACCTTGCCTTTGATATTACTGCATACCAGTTTGCATTCCTGAGTTTTGAAAATGCTTTGTACAAATCAAGCACAAGAAATCAGTGGTCCAGCATCTTGATGGGATTGCGCAATTCGCTTTCAATCAACAGCTGTAGCACATCACAAGAAACTTACACTTGAATTGGATTTGTAAGCGGCAAAATTATGACAAACTCAAACATGGGTGTTGAGACAACCGTTGGATTTTAACATAAAATACGTTACACTAGCTGTGGTACACGATGGGCAAAGACGATACGAAGCTCAAAGAAGTGCTCGCACTAGTTTCCTGTTATGAAATTCCAATGGATGTAGTGTTTGACCACAAACAAATTCGTGAGAGCTTCCATGAGCACCTAAAATACATACACAACGAAGACCCATTTCTTTTTCTTGTGGATTTGGAGCAATATGTTACACTTATTGGGGTAAAAGCGCGGTACAACTTGGCGAAAAAAATTGTCTCAGAGTATTTGAATGAAACTGCACCAAAAGCCATAAACGTAGGGAGTAACAAACGGCAAGAGGTTCTAGATTCATTTGCCAAAGCCACTGTAGATGACTGTCCCAAGGATATGTTCGATGCCATACGTTTACAGATTTACATGGAACTCAAACAAGATTGCCTACCCGTGTTCGCGAGTTCAAAACCATTCCTAAAAGTTGTGAGAAAAGAATTGGAAACTGATCCAAACTTTTTAGAAACTATTGGTACAAAAAAAGCGCTTGAAGATCAAGTAGACTACTCTGCAATCCTAGATGCCAACAAGATGGAATTTACAGAAGAAGATTTTGAACAATTCCACAGAGAGATCCGTAATGAACTCGGATACGATCTACTAAAGAGTACAGACACGTGGTCCGTTTCGATGTCGAAACAAGCGTTTAAAAATGGACTCAAAGTTATGAAAGAAGTTGGCGTTGTCGATTTCACAACGGACGAGTGTATCAATACATATACAGATGCAAATTATATGCCACTCATTGATCAATTCCTAAAGGATATGCAATCGATGGATTTCAAACAAGGACCACGTTACGCTACCAATTTACTACACGTACGATATCGCATGCCATTCTTGATGTCAAATAGAGATTTTGCAATCATTTCTTCTATTCGTCGTGAGAAAAATGGTTCTTACATGTACATTGGTAAGAGTGTAGAAACACCAATTATACCACCTATGAAGGGGTACATTCGTGGTACAACTCTTACACAAGTATATTTTGAAAAGATTTCAGATACACAAACAAGATATTATTTTGTTATGTTTTGTGACTTGCAAGGATACATGGGAGCGACTTTGTTAAACAAAATTATATCGTTTCGTGATCAACAATTTTTGAAAGGACTTACTGCTGCCCTGACTGAACGTAGGAAATTAAATGTAGGAGCACCATATCGATCGTATCGTATTTATGAAACGTTAGAGCACGAACAAAAGATGAATAAATCATAGTTTTAAGGAATCTAGTTCATCTTGTAAATCTTGTTTCCGTTTTACACACACTAGTGCGGCTATTGATTGTTAGTTGAATGCGAGTGTTTACCTTCTTTATCTTTTGCTACGAGATGTTGTTTTGCTTGTGCACGCAGTATTTCTATCTCGTTTTCTAATTCGCTTTTACGTAACTCGATATCGAATGATGGAGCTGGTTCATTTCCACTGTACACGTTGTTTGCATATTTTAACGACATGTTAACAACTGAATCTAATTGTGTTTGTAGATGTGTCGCTTTTTGCAAACATTTTATGGCCGCTAATAAGTTAGTAAATTATCAGAGCGTGATACCAGGTTTGTTTCCTTTGTCCATAAAAGATTTAGCCTTTGTTTTTTCTTGTTTGATTTGTTCTTCTAATCTACTTTGTCTGCTCTCCAGTGAATCCAAACGCTCACCGGCAGACATTGGTTTTGGGGCATGTTCTTGTATTGCAGGAGGGTCTGGATTTGTTCCAAGGATTCGTCTAAACAGGTTCATGTTTGCTTGGTAAACTGGAGCATGTCTTTACAATACTAAGAATAATTCCAAGACTAAATTTGTAGTGCTTTTCGCTCTCATTGTCTTTAAATCAAATCACGCTACACGTAAACAATTAGAAAAACATAACACAACACAACAATGATTCGTTCAGTATCAAGACAATTAACAAAAGTTCAAACTTATCGTGCATTCTCAACAGCACCCATTCAAACCAATCTCTTTGATCGCGTTAAAGAAAAGGTTACCGAAGTCTCGGAAAATGTCATGGACAAAGCAGCATCGGTAAAAGAATCCATCAAGGAAACTGTTGGAGCCACAACTAATGATAGCAATGCTGGAAGAGCAAACTTATCTGAGAGCTCGGAAAATACCGAAACTCATTCTTCCCAAAAACCAAGTGGCATGAGTAGCAGCAGTACTGGTGTCAAACCAACTAGAAGTGTAGATCATGAGCATTGGGATGAATCATTCACAGAAAAGGATGAGAATTTCACTACAACACATGCTAATGCTTTCCGTGATGACACCAAAGATTATTCTCAACAACGCAAAGAAGCAGGCAAACCATTGGTATGGGATCAAGATGCTAAAAAGAGACCAGAAGATAGAAAACAAGCTACCATGAGAATGGGAGAAGAAAAATTATGGCGTGAAGGTCGCACTGATGAAATTAGAGGTCGTGACTCTTCTGCTAAGTAAATAGTTGTACTTTTATTTTTCATTTAGCGATCTCAATGTTCTTTGCCCAACCAAGGTTAAAAACGTTTGTAATTCTCTAGGTTTGCATGCTGTTTCGAAATGACAGAACAGGCGAGTTAAGGTCTAGCACAAAACTAGGGATAACATCGCTCTTTTTACTAGGATTTTGTACTTTCGTATTCGTGTCGACTGCATTTGTTTGGCCTGCCCATTTTCACTATATTCCACGTGTGTACAAGGTTTGTGGCGGCGCTGTGACCGCTGCAAGTATTCTACCGTTTATTGGATACGTTGTTGTGATAGTTTCATTTTTTTTAATTGATATTGTGTTGGAAAGAAAAATGGATAAAGAAGAAGCATATCGTCACCTACATGATGACACTACATACAATGATAAAATAGATACACCACAGAACAAGTCTATGATATCGGCAATGCGCAAGATACTTCGCGTTGTAGTTGTCATTGTACTTGTAGTATTGAGTGTATTCATCTTGTCATTAGCAACATCACTAAGTGCTCTCAAATACACTACAGTACCTCATCGAGATGGAAAACTCATGGTAAAAGGACTTTTCGCATCGGTTTCTATTCGTCATGACCAAAGCAATATAATCCACATACAAGGATCCAACGATCATGACATATTTTTTGCACAAGGATGGGTTACTGCACGCGAACGAATGTGGCAATACGAATTTCAAACTAGAGTAGGAAAAGGTACACTGGCGGAAATACTAGGAGAACCAGGAGTACCAATCGACGAATTTTCACGAACAATAGGATTCCATCGCGCAGGACAAAGTGCATGGAACGCCATTAGCAATCAAACTAGACAAGATGCGATCGCATACTGTGATGGTATAAATGCATATTTGCATGCCAAGTTACCTGTTTCCATCGAGTTTAAACTATTAGGAATTAAACCATCTCGATGTGAACCAAGTGATTTCGCAACTCATGGTAAATTATTATATTGGGATCAAACTAGTAATGTACACAGAGAAGTAGATCGATTACGTATGATGATGCATGGAACATCACTAGAACGAGCATTAGATATTTTATCACCATCACCTTCTCAATACGAAGATCCAAACGCAGTAACAGTCATTGAATCACTAGAAGAGTTAGGAATATACAACATGACACGACAACAAATTTTAGAATTTGAAAAGCAAAGACTAAACAATTCGTTTGCGTATATTCCACACTACAAGAAAGAATCACGTTTACCAAATGAGCTAATGGATGCCATTTTTATGCAAGAGAGAACAGGTCAAAGTAACAATTGGGTAGTATCTGGTAATCATACAGTATCAGGGAAACCATTATTAGCGAATGATCCACATATGGGTACAAATATACCTTCACTGTGGTATTTGGTACACATGAAATCATCCAACTTTAATGCATTTGGTAGTGCGTTAGTGGGTTCACCAGGAGTTGTACTAGGTCGTAATGAACACATTTCATTTGCAATGACAAACGCTATCGCTGATCAACAAGATTTGTATGTATTGAAACCTGATGGTGATGATCACTACATTCTTAACGGAGAACGTATTCCATACAACACTAGAGAAGAAACAATACATGTTGCAGGTGGTAAACCTAGACATATGGTTGTTCGAACATCAAAATGGGGACCAGTTGTAAATTCTGTCATCAATGGATTGGGTAACATACCTCCAACAAGTTTACGTTGGGGAGGAACTTTGGATAACGATACATCTAGTCAAGCATATTCATGTCATTGGAGAGCGACCAACTTTGAACAATATAGAGAATGTTTAACATATACATTTGGACCCACAGTGAGTAACTTGTATGCAGATACAGATGGTAACATAGCATACCATACATCTGGAAAGATTCCCATTCGACGACAAGGACACTCTGGTCTTGTACCCGTACAAGGTGATAACAATGATAGTGAGTATCATGGGTATGCTGATCCAGAGGGATTATTTGTTGTTAAAAATCCTGAAAGAGGGTTCTTGGCAACGTCGAATAATAGACCTGCTCCTGCAGGAGTACATAGTACAGGTCTTGATTTTGGAGTTTATTTTAGAGCACAACGTATTCATAAACTAATAAATGAGAATATACAAGCCAATAGAAAAATGGATGTCAATGATATGAAAGAGATACAAGGAGATGTAATGAGTGGATATTTTCATGCCATCAAATTTATATTGAACGATATGAAAACACATGATACGAAACTACAAAAATACATTGACTCGATGAAAAAGTGGGACGGTGATATGACAGAGACGAGTAAATCAGCAACACTATTCGAATTTTGGATTGATGAGTTGGCAAAATTAACATCCAAAGAAACAGGTGTAGAACAATTGCGTACAACCATGCACATCTTTTTCATTGTCAAGGTTTTAAAGAGAGAAACTGATCCTGCATGTACAGCACGTGGCGAAAAAACTTGTTTGGAAGCTGCAACCAAAGCACTAGAACGAGCGTACAACCACTTGGTAACTGCTCATGGAGATATACCACAGTGGGGTAACGTCCATCACTATCGATTCAAACATCAAGTACTAGAAGCTACACCTTTGAAATGTGTTGCG
>JAESGV010000871.1_pt1 | contig 13055 bp, 9 predicted proteins | sample 9269781 | NCBI WGS metagenome assembly JAESGV01 (sample SAMN15741586, study PRJNA653496) | algae metagenome | isolation source: Tildeniella torsiva UHER 1998/13D and co-occurring heterotrophs from... | place: Slovakia: Slovak Paradise National Park, Hrabusice, Kosice Region | collected 2000-01-01 | reverse complement strand
AGCGAGGACTATTGTACCTGCGAGTTTATCGTCAATAGCGTTATAAACGATTGCACATTCTGGTAAAACGAGGCATACGGTAGTGGTAGTTAGACGATACACAGTGAGTTTGTGAAAGTTACCGTATTGTGCGACGTTGAGCGTGAGCTTTTTCCACCTTCTACTGTATACGTTGAAAGTGTAACAAGAACCATTGCATTGGCAAAACAGTGTTCTCGGATTTAGCATTACTGTATTGTGATATTTTCCAGGAGCGTTTTGTTGATATAGCGTTTGTAGCTGAGAGTCATACACTGTAATATAGTTCTCCTCAGTGCAGAAGAACCTTGGAGGTTGCTTGTTTCCCATATGTCGCTTTTCATAATTTACAAAAACGAATAGTACAAGCACACCACAATAAGAGCACGTTCATAACTTCAAAATTGTTTAATTTCTTCTCTTGATGACCAATTTGAATCCAGGAGTGACTGATGATTTCTCCCATGGCTGCAATTTGTATCCTTTCTCCACATCCAACGTAAATTGCTGCAACAACTTGACATAGAATATCTTTTGTTCCAATAGTGAGAACTTGTTACCCAAACACGTGTGTGGACCTGCTGAGAATGGAATATACGCAAATGCATGTCTTCCTGTGCTTTCTTCCTCTAAAAATCGTTCTGGACGGAACACGTCAGGATCTTTCCAAATCTGCTTATCTCTGTGGATATAGTTGATCGATGCCGAGAGTAATGTACCCTTTGGAATGCGATAGCCTCCCAATTCTGTATCGGAACTCGCCACAAGTGGTACAAGACCAGTAGCTTGATACATTCTTTGCATTTCTTTGATAACGAGTGGAATATACTCTAATTGTTCAATGTGATCAGGTTGTACTTCTTTTTCTTTACCGACAACTCGGTCAACCTCCTCTCTACACTTTTCTTGAAGTTCTTTATTTGCTGCCAACTCGTACAAGGTGAATCCTAGTACACTAGCAGTGGTTTCATGACCAGCCAAAAAGAATCCAATCACATTGTGATGCAATTGTTCACCAGTAAATCCAGTATTGGTCTCATTGTCAACGGACTCGATCATAGAGTCCAACATGGAGAAACGCTCACTCTTTGTCTTGTTGGCAATACGTGTTTCAATAATATTTCTGATACCTTCTTCGAATCGGTCACTTGCCGCTAATTGCTCTTTTGTTTTTAAGAATGGGAATAACATATCTTTTGGCGAAAAAATAAGTGGGAATACAACTTCGTAGTCGTCACGGATTTGATCGGAACGACCATCGACACTTCCAAGATCTTGTCCGAAAATTGTTTTGCCAAGTACATCCAATGTCATACGTTGCATTTGATCTCCTGCTTCGATTTTGGCTTCTCCAGTTGAATCTATTTTGGCATCCCAAAGATTCAACATGTGTTGAATGGTTTCATCGAATGTAGGGACATAGTTATCCAAATTGGCGAACGCTGGTGCCAAAATGTTTCTGTGTTTACGCCATTCGGAGGCGGGTACTTGTCCTAACGATTGGCTGACCATACGATGGAATGTAGAGCTTGTGGGTGGTTTCACACGAGAGTATTCCGCAGTGCGCATAAGGATCTTTTGTACATCTTCTGGGTGAAGAACAATCACCAATGATTTTGGTCCCAAAAACGTATGATAAACTCGTTCACCTTTACCGTATTTTAGGGAGCCATCTACTTCTCTATCCCAGAAAAAGGCATCTTCTTGTGATAAGACACCCATCAATGATGATACAAAACCTTTGCTTGGCATAGTATCGAATTTTGCCTTGCCGTTAACTTTTTTGAATTGTTTGAGTGTGTGACGCTCCCATAGCTTGAATAAAGCTACGAGTACGACAGGTATCGCAAGTACAACTAACAACCACGTTGGTATCATCTTGTTTGTACGGTTTTAGACGCAGGGGATTGTGGACTTAATTGTGCAGTTTTTCCGGCATGGTTGATAAACTGATGTTTATGCTGTAAACGTTAAACATGTGAGCTACACAAAGTTTGTTTTCCCTGCTTCGTCAACTTTCGTTGGGACATTTTACTAAAAGTGAAGCGTTTTTACCAACAACCGATAAATTATTTCGCAAGACACAAAGGATAAGCGTTTCGATTATCAATACATTATAATTAATCAAACACGTACAATGGGAATGAGGACTCACAAATACATAACTTAAATCGTTATGACAGGCAACAAGCAACCAGCTACTAGAAACACGCTTCAAAGTGCCAACAAATCGCTAATCAATTATCGATTATTATCTGGTACCTAAATGGTGGCGCGTTTCTGACAGTGAAACGTGGCTGCTCAACTTGAACCAAACATTTCGAAAAAATAACGATGCTACGTGCTGCCATAGTTCTCGTAGTCTTAGTATGCACTGCCTACGCTGCCACCAAGTGCACCACCACTAACCTCAACGTCAGAAGCTCGCCAAGCACTGCTGCAAAAATCTTACGTACTCTCCCAAGTGGTACATCTGTGAACGTTGCATCCACTGCTAGTGGATGGGCACAAATTGGTTCAGGACAATATGTTTCTGCACAATACTTGTCCAACTGTGCTTCTGCCCCAGCACCAGTTGCAGGAGGTTCCAATCAAGGTGTTGCAGCTGCTCAATGGGCCCGCTCCAAGGTCGGTGGATGCTACTCACAAGCTAGAAGAGATGGAAACCCATGCTATGACTGCTCATCTTTGGTATATTATGCATGGAGAGCTGCTGGCAAGAACATTGGTGCCACCAACACTAGAATGTTCCCAGGAAACACAAGATCCGTATCATCCAGCTCATTACAAGCTGGTGACATTTTGTGGAGAGAAGGACACGCCGGTATGTACATTGGAAACGGCAGATTCGTTCACGCCAAGGGTACTGCATACGGAATTGTCGAAGAAGCGTTCAGAGCCTCATCATGGACCAAATTCTACCGTCCTAATTAAACAAAATTCCAGCCATAACCTAATTGTATCACAATTTTTAAACATTATAATGAAATTTATTTATCTTAGAAACCAACAAGTGAATATCCTCGTGGCTGTTCAATTAGCCAAGAACCGTTGCGTATGCGTAGTTTCCATAATTAAATCACCACCAATCACTTTTCATTATGCATTTGACAGCAAACTGAGTCATATTTTTCAAAACGATGAGAGCAGTTGCCATAGTACTCTTAGCCATTATTTGCAGTGTTTTTGCTGCGTCCAAATGCACATCAGCCGCGCTACGTGTTAGAAGTAAGCCATCTACATCTGGTGCCATCTTGAGAACACTACCAAGTGGCGCATCAGTTAATGTTATCTCCAACAGTAACGGATGGAGTAAAATTGGCAATGCTCAATATGTATCCTCTCAATACTTGAGAGCATGCGGCTCATCAAGCAGACCAAACAAACCAGCAACCACACCAAATAGACCAGCCGCACCAGTATCAGGTGGTTCCAGCCAAGGAAGAGCAGCAGCTCAATGGGCCCGCTCCAAGGTCGGTGGATGCTATTCCCAAAGCAGAAGAGATGGAAACCCATGCTACGATTGCTCCTCACTTGTCTACTACGCATGGAGAGCTGCTGGTAAGAACATTGGTGCTACCAACACTAGAATGTACCCAGGAAACACAAGATCTGTATCATCCAGCTCATTGCAACCAGGAGACATCCTATGGAGATCTGGTCATGCCGGTATGTACATTGGAAATGGTAGATTCGTTCACGCAAAGGGAACTGCCTACGGTATTCGTGAAGAGCCCTTCAGAGCTTCATCATGGACCAAATTCTATCGTCCAAACTAAACATTCTACTTGCCATAACATTTATTCTACATTTGTTTGTACATCAGTAACCTTTGGTGTTGTTTTCCCTACTAAAACGAACGCTTCTTCATCTTCTTGTAGTTCAACGTCATCGTCACCAGACATTATGCCAGTGTTGTTATTTCCGACACTAATTGTCGCCAAGTTCTTTAGCACCACAACAACGTCCAAATCATGGCTATAGTTTGTCGCAGCGCTAGTTTGTATGGGTACATCTTCATCATTACTCATTAATTTAGGATCACTGAAGAAATCATTGGCCAATTTTGTGAACACTTGACTGATCACGAGACCTTGTTGAAGACTTGTTTCGGAATAACCAAATAGCTTATCAAACACTTTGTTAGTTTGTATGATTCGACCAGTCGAGTTCACTGTTATCACGAAATCAGATACAGCGTTCAAAGTTGCTCTAGCTTTGGCTTCTTGTCTAGCAATGCGACCAAGTAATAACTTTGTCTTCTCGTATCCATCTTTGAGTGTTGTCAAAGCACGTTTGCTCTTGGCTCTCTTGTCTATGGAAACCTTCAAACGTAACAAAATTGCAACAGCGATGCAAATAGCTTCACCAATAACAAATGCGATACAAGATACAACGATACCAGTCCATCGTTCTGTACCCATATGTGATACAATAAAATTGTCAGTGGTGTCAAACACTAACTTGTATCGTCGGTCAATAAAGTTAAAATCTGCTGAAATGGTATACAGCGATCTTGTTCTATAAGACAACACATCGGTGTTGTTTGCAAAATGCTTTGAGTGGTAGAACAACCCTCCGTTGTAGTCGTTAGTAGCATTCAAGTCATACATGGTACAAACGACATCAGGAATGATTAACAACTGGGAATCTAGTAAAGGTTCCACGCCCAAACTTCCACCGAGAATTCCAGAAAGTGCACCAGTAGTTAGATTGAACACTGGGTTCAATGTCCACACAGTGGAATGAAGAAAAAGTTTGGCACCAGTTTCTGGATCCTTTGCAGAGCTGGGAATGGTAAGTACACCTGAAACTGAGCTCTTTTTGGTTGCTTCTACCAACGCTGTTGTTTGCTTGTTCACGGGTGAGGCAATGTCCCAACCTAGAATGGCAATTTTGGTTTTGCGATCGAAACCTGGTGTAACATTTTCCGTTTTTTCAGTCATTGTTCCAAGTATTACTGGGTAGTACGCTGTGGCGGGCGCCAAAACTGGAGTTGCAAAAACAGGTTGATTTGTTGTGTACATGGAGAAATTGGCATAGAGTGGTCCAATCGCCCTGGTTGCGTTAATGAACGCAGATTTGTCGCTATCTAGTACACGTGGTCCGTACGCGATGATTTCTACAAACTTTGGATATCCATCGGCGTAAGTTATTGGTAAAAATTGACCACTATATGTTATAGAATCGGAGTATTGTACGTAGCGTGTGACTGCCGTTACTCGCTCTTGTGCATTTGTGAGCTCTGTCTGAACATTGGTCAGCGCGAGTGCATGAACCTTCCTCAGCTCGTCGTATGCTTTTGACTGATCAAGTCGCAGTACCAAAAAGAAAGATATGAGGCATGCAGCCAAACATAACATGAATACAAGTACCATGATTAGCGCTATGATAGCATCTTGAGGATAGCATTTGAATGTTGTTTTGCTCAGTGAGATAGAAGACGAGTGAGTGTCTGAAGACATCGATAGCGTCTTACTGCCTAGACCTCTCTGAACTGCTACCATGTTTTTTTGAAACCTGTTAGTGGGTATGTTGACAACGCCAACTTTAGAAGCTTGAGGTTTTGTAAGGAGTATGGGTGATAGAACACTGATTTTGACAAACTCTGAGCCGTTTCGTCACTCGCAAAATTCCCTAAATTTGTAGTGGATTTGTTGAGAAGCGCGATAAACAAAGCAACCAATCAAGAAACCCGTGGGAATCGTTTGTTGGCACCTTTTATGATAGTAAGCAACTCCTACAATGTGTATGCAAGTTTAAATTATGGTTCTTCAAGGATAGTCGTTAAAAGTATGTCAATAGTATGAATGTCTAGATCCACATCGTAAGGAGGTTGGTTCAACTCTTCGTTAAAGTTACCCTCTTCTACAAGTTCAGGTCCTCTGCATATTCTCGTGCCATCTTGTACTGCATAGTAGTGTATGCCCATCATACTTGCCGTCAATTCATAATCTCTTGCAAAATTCTTTCCAGGAAAGACCTCAATTACTGCTGATCCAGGTTTCTGGAAAATCATGTGCGTTAAACCATTACTGTGGATAGAGATCAAGATATCCGTTCTACTAATGAGCTCTACTTGCTCTTTCAACGAGACAAGATGCATAACGATAACATTGACCTCATGTGTGGGTTCAAATGATTTCAACTTGTCAACTAGCTGTTCGTGGGTCTCCTCGGAAAATTTCCTATTTGGATTGTGTTGCCTAGACATGTATGTGATCACTTTTCTCTGTGGATCACGGGGTTTATGCGAGATTCCTAAAGTCTTAAACACATTTTCTCTCACTGGAAACCAAGGATGTGGTTTGCCTTGTACCAAATCTTTAATTTCTAATAACATCTTTCCCCAGTACCCATTTGTATGCTCAGCGTATGCAGCTAGCCGATCTATAACGACTAGCCTATCAAACACTCGTCCAAAAGGTGACTCCTTGTACAAAGCGTCCCATGTTTCCTTAGTCACTGTGGCAACGTTTGGAAACGACGATGTTAGCAGTAACTCGTTCAATCCTGGAGCATCTCGCCAACCATACTTTTGAGTTTTTGTAGAGTCTTGTGCTGGGAAGAGTGCTGTGGTAACTTGTACAGGTAAATCGTTTATCCCAAGAAACGTGATCGCACCAAGAAAAAACTCGTAAAAATGATAAAAGTGAGCATGTAAAAGCATTGGTCGCTTTTCACTAAATAGCAATGTTGTTCCATGCACACGAGGTATGTATCGCGTGTTGAATATAGATTCGACATCATAAGAATCTACATATTGTATGTCCGTGTCTGCGCTAACAAAATTCTTCTTTATATCGTGCACACCAACTACATAAAAAGTTCCACTTTTCATGTATACATTGTCCAGTACGGTATAGCCGGCTATATGAGCTCTAACAATCGTGTTTGGTACTCCATTTTGTGTATCTAAATGCAGCTCTTCGTCATCGACTGTAGATAGATGAATAGTGGTTTGTGGAGGTGGTGTCACGCCGTATTGTAGGTCTAATATTTGCAAAAATGATACTATAATATTTATCGCCACAAATGTGCCTGCAAGTACCAGCCAGAGGCGTGTTATGTTCATTGTTTGTTAGGATTATTTTTACACTATTTCATAATAGTCAACAGCTTTTGCCTACATTGGTGCGAGTACCAACCAAAACAACACGCAGATGTGCATTAGATGGTGAACTAAACTGTGGTGACACACGTCAGTTTTGCGACCAATTTAAAGTTACAAGCAGAACCGGGTTGTATGGGAAATGAGTATTCTCGAATTACCAAAACCGATACCGAACAGTATTCTACATATTCCAGCCGAGTTATAAGCAGACCTACCGTGTTGTCTAACACAAAAATAATTTTGTTGGGGTCAAAAAAGCAACCATGCACTATTCTCGATACGCCAGAAGAGAAGATTACGCAAGTGAGTTTACATCGCGACGGCTCTATTTTTTATTCTTCCATATCACATAATGTGTACGTTACATCAACCACAGAGCACGACTTGCTTCCATATATACCCAAAGAAGGTACATTTGTTACGAAGGTAGCGTCATCCTATTCAAAGACAGTATTTCTATTCAATACCGGCCAAGCATCCTTTTTCAATCTCGAAACACGTACCATACAACCAGTACAAATCAAACATCGTCGTTTCAAATTCCAAGATGTTGCAATTGGAGATATCTATGTGTATCTAGTGCAACAAGGAGGAAAAGAGGTCTACCGAATACGCACCAGTGAAACTTGTGATTCGTTACACTTTAAAAAGATTGCAAAACATGCAGGAAAAATCGCAAAAATAGGTGGTGGAGAGAAGCACATGTCAGTGCTTACCACACGAGGACATGCTTTTTTCGCTGGTTGTACAAGTATTTGCCTTCATACAAACATGCATTCCTGCGAAAATAGATTGGTACCAGACAAGTTTTTTCATCGAAACAAACGTACGTTCCTAGATATGGCTGTTGCGAAGAACTATTCGTTTTTTATTCCATCGCATGAGCGTGATGTTGTTTACTGTGTTTATCATGAACATTTGTCATATACGACCTTGCGAGGTGTAAGTAGCATCTTTGCTAGTGGTAATAGATTCTTTTATCAAACAAGTATGACACTTTTCTATGCTGACAATGGTAGATAAGTTACCACTGCAGGAGGGAGCAGGAATGCAAGTAGGAAGTGATCTTTCGTTTAATAAGAGACTAAATTATGCAAAACACAAGTATCCATTTAATATTATTTATTCAGAGCTGCAGAGTAAATCAAGGATAGTTTCGTTTACGATGGACCAAGATGGACCTTCGTATTTGATAATTGAAGATTTTCATGAAAGATGTAGCAATTTGAAAGAGTTTATAGCAAGCACCGAATTTTTTGACATTTTCATTAATTGAGATTTGGCTTTAGTAAACTCGTTCTATTTGCATGTGAAAACTAACATGAGCATCATCCGCGTTGAGCTTTTTGACTGCATGAGCGTCGTCATGTCGTTTCTGGCTTTACCAGACATATTTCACTTGGGATTAACGTGCAAAAGTATGGCCGAGAAACTACCACAAGGAATTGCCCAAACAAAATCATTTACGTATTATGACAACGAGAGGAACTTTCTAGGTCGTGTAGAAGAATTCAAACAGTTAGAAGAGTTGACAATAGTTAGCGTACTGGAGCACTTTAGGCTAAAAGACCTTGCATTACTTTCTATGCGATTTCGCATTCGACGACTACAATTTTTAGCACATTATCCTCGTAGTGAGGACCCTGTTTCAGACGCACAAAGCTCGCTCCCAAATTTGAAATCCTTTTTATTTGTAGGTGCGTGTCAACCAAACAATCCTGCACCAAGTAACGATGGACTAAATTATGAGAAAATACAGTTGCGAGTAGTTAATTCATGGCATTATTCGTTTCACATTGTCAGGGACATAGCAACGAATTACAAAGACAAATTAGTCAACATGCTCACCAAAAATCCGGTGTTATTAGAAATTCCTGGTTTTGCAACGCTGCCATACGTAAGAGATGAGATAGCATGTTCACTGAGCGATTTTGTACACTATGTTATGAATGGTGCCGATCTTGATGACTTTTTCAAATTTGAAAATAGTCTAAAGTATTGGAGACTGGTCAAGTTTCGTCCAAGCAAGAAGACCGTTATAACCATGGATATTCCAGCTGGTATCACTGAAAAATATCATATTCGTATTTATGGACCTGCTACACCAGCGGAGTACTTGCTACGAGCGGCGTCTGTGTTTCTTTTACAACAAAAGAAGGGCAGAGGTAGCTACGCGAAGAATTATAACGAATGGGCGACGTACGATTCTGTTCAGTTTGCATTGAAAGCGATACGACTTATGTATGAGAATGTAGAGAAAGTAGATTTTGGAAATGAATTGTTAACGAAAGAGTTGGACACTTATGCGCTAACAGCAGCTTCAGAATTCTCCACACGAGCTCCTAAAGATAAAATGTTTTCATTCCAAGAATTTGAAAAAGAATTAATAAATAGAGAAGAGAAGACAGAAGAACCTCGACTAAAGAAACAAAAAATTTAAGAAACATAACTATGTTGCATTATTTTGCGTCAGTTCGGTGATTTGTAAGCGATGATTGATGGGTAACAAACAAGTACAGGCGACAGGCGTATCATCTGCTACAGTTGAAAAAGTTCCGATCTTTGACAACAGAGACTCAGAAAATGCTAGTATCAGATGTCAACAACTTCTTACTGCTGCGAAACAAGATGGTGTAACACAAATTCTATTGGACAGATGCGAGTTACGCAGAATAGAGACTATTACGAACGCACAAACAGTGCCGCAAACGCAAGTAACATTAATTAACTTGTCGTACAATCATTTCCAACAGTGTCCACTCTCTGTACAAGAAAATGCTCTATCGGTATTGAACTCGATTTCACTCGTGAACACTCAATACCTCACCATTTTAAATCTCTCATGCAACAATATTGAAGCTATACCATGTTCCATATTCACGCAACTTCGCGCACTCCGCGACCTCGACTTACACAGAAACAGAATTAAAGTTATACCAGAAGAACTCTACTCGTTGAGTCAATTAACAAGGCTGAACGTGTCATTTAATTTTATCGAAGAGATATCAAGCGATGGACTCCGAAAACTATCCTTACTCGAGTACTTGAATTTAAGTTTTAACAAGATTTCAAGTGTCACATCGTTAGATGGACTCGCGAACCTGGAAGAACTCGAGTTTTGTAGATACCCAGAAATCGAAGAAGAAAGAGCGCCGTTACCATCTTTACAAGGCGTAACTGCACTCCGAACACTCCGTTGGGAAAGACAACTCGTCAACGATGCTTCACATATTGTGGGATTAACATTAACCAACTTGAGTTTGCGATCGCACGTATTTACAGAACTATCTGATGACATTGTCACAAGTTTTGCCACGTTAACAAGTTTAAATCTCACATCGGGAAAATTAGCTTGTATTCCAGACTCGTTCGCGACGTTACACAATTTGAAGAGTTTGTACTTACGGAATAATCAATTGAAAGAATTATCAGATTCTATTTGTTCACTAGTTGGACTAGAAAATTTGGACTTGTCATTTAATCAAATAGTCGAGTTAAATCCAAGAATTGGAGAAATGAGTGGACTCGTACGGTTAGGTATCGCGAGGAATCAAATCAAAGTGTTACCAGATACAATGAAGAATTTGCATTTGAAAATGCTGCTTTGTACTGGTAATAGTTTCGAATATCCATCGCAAAAAGTGATCGACCAAGGTTTATGCGCCATCATGAACACTCTACGAGGTGAAGAGGAACGAACACTAGAACTAACAAGTACAATAGATTGGACAGATACATCAACACAAAGGTTAACCAACCACATCAAAGGGTGTATCTACGGACAATTTATCGGAGATGCCGTTGGACTTGCAACCGAGTTTCTAAACCAAGGAAGTGCTCATTTCCATTATGGCATCGAACCCATTGATTTTGAAAGAATCTACCAAGATACACATCGCAAAAGATGGATCCAAGGAGATTGGACAGACGATAGTGATCAAATGATTTTGTTACTAGAATCGTATTTGGTAACAGGCACCGTCAATGAGCTTGATTTTGCAAATCGTTTATATTATTGGGTGTTAAATGGCTATCCTACACTTGGTGATCGAGGAGGTATGGGATTGGGAGCAACGGTGAAGAATGTAATTCAACATGATGTGTTCTTACAAGATCCACACTCTGCTGCAAAACAAGTTTGGGACAAGTCGAATCGAACGCTAGCAGCGAACGGTGCTGTCATGAGAACAAGTATACTTGGTATTCTACACTATGACGATTTGGAGAAAGTGATCGAGCAAACAGGACGTATTTGTCGAGTAACCCACACTGATCCAAGATGTTTAGCATCATGCACAGCAGTTGCAACATGTATCGCGATGATACTTCAACACTTTGCTATTAACAACGAAATGAACAGTGAAACGTTAAAGAGCATCATAGAAAGAGCATACGAGTATGCAGTGAAAGAGTTAGATGATCCATTTGACGTTCTACCTAACTCAGAGAAAGAGTCAAAACGCGAAGCACATACCAAAGAGTTACACAAGCACATGTTTGCAACATCGTTCTCTGAACTTGAACTTGCAGAAGAATCTGCAATAGGATACACATTCAAAGCAATGGGTTGTGCTTTTGTCGCACTCAGGAAACTCATCAACTGCAATCAAGAAGAGTTTGAAATGATCACCACAGAAATCACTCTAGAAGCAGGTGATGCCGACAGTAACGCATGTGTCGCAATGGCAGTAGTTGGAGCGCTTATCGGATACTCGAACCTTCCTACCAAATGGTTAGATAACATGCCACACAAAGCATGGGTTGACCAAAAAGTGTTACAATTGAGTAAATGATTCGAACAGATGAAAGACCACCTGTGACAGGTCGTGGTTCATTCACTCATACGAATAGTTTTTTCACATATACTGGTGATTGGGAAAATGGTCGAAAACATGGAAACGGTATTCTCTTGATGAGAGATGGAAGTTCATACGAAGGACAATTTTTAAATGGAGAAATTACAGGAAAAGGTGTAAAACGATGGCCTACTGGAAGTACATATAGTGGTGATTTTCAAGATGGAGAACTCAATGGAGAAGGTATCTATGTTGGCGCCAATGGAGAACGATTTACCGGTCACTATATGAATAATCGACGAGAAGGTCAAGGAGAACTACATGCGATAGATGGCACTATTTATAAAGGTGGATTCCATAATAACAAACCACATGGTCGCGGAGTAAAAACGCTACACGATGGAAGTTCAATATCGGCAACGTTTGAAAGTGGTAAAATCGTAGAAGGGAATGGTCGATGGACTTTTCCAGATGGTACCGAATACGAAGGTGAGATTGTCGCGCTCACTGGAGAAAGAAATGGAACAGGAATTTTCATCGATCACAATCTTGGAATAGTGTATACGGGAACGTGGAAAGATGATAAAAGAGAGCGATTCCCGAGTCACATCAAAGCAATCTATTCGGATAGTGATGAAGATATTGAAATGTTTTCGGATAAACCAGTAACGAAAGAGTATCGAAAAGTGGTTATACAACATGTACCAAAAACAGAAAAAACACCACGACCAATTGTCGAAGAAGATGGAGTGAATGTACTCGTCATAGAAGAACCTGAAAAAGAACTTCCAATACCACCAACTACACCACTTACGCTACGTGCGTTTTTAACAACACTTGACGAAGAAAGTGGAAAATACAAACAATTTAAAGAAGAATACGGAAGAAATTTATCGTGTTGTTTGTATCTTATCAAATTATCACCAAAACCAATCGTTGTTGCAGAACCACCAACACCTGTCACGACTACAGTTACTCCAAAGAAAGGTACAAAACCAAAAGAAGAAAAAAAGAAACCTTCCGCACCAATCGTGCCAATAGTTCAACCAACACTTGACGATGACCTACAAGTCACACTAGAAGAAATACCAGAAACGGCAAAACAATTACAATTTTCATTTGTCGAT
>JAESGV010000870.1_pt1 | contig 13062 bp, 15 predicted proteins | sample 9269781 | NCBI WGS metagenome assembly JAESGV01 (sample SAMN15741586, study PRJNA653496) | algae metagenome | isolation source: Tildeniella torsiva UHER 1998/13D and co-occurring heterotrophs from... | place: Slovakia: Slovak Paradise National Park, Hrabusice, Kosice Region | collected 2000-01-01 | reverse complement strand
CGTATGTAACTGTTTTTGGTGTCGAGTACGCAACTGTGAAATAGTCTTGCGCTAAACTACTACATGCTAAAAGCATCAAACCAATCACTGTAAGAACGAGTGCATAGAGTTTACTGCGTATAAGTCGTGATTTTTCAATTTGATATTCTTGTTGATAGTACGCACGTAACCGTTCTGTGATCAGCTTTTCGGTTGCAAAATGTCGATTCTCGTGTGGTATAAAGATATTCAAGTCCATTCCACCACTTGAATTTTGTTTCATTCTATTGTTACACTCTAATATAAAATCTTCGGAAAAAGATCGATCGTCGATGCGTCGTTTGTCGAAATAGGAAAAACATTTGTCGTAGCTTTCTATTATAATGCTAGTGCTACCGGTGATGTTGTACAAGTTCGTTTCGGCGAGTTCTATATCTTCTTCGTCTGTAGAACGCCCTGTCAGAGGCTCTGTTTCGGTCATCTTCGAATTGCGTTGCTTTACAAACACAAATACTATCTAGGTGACCTAAAACCATCTTTTTCATCAGAAGTTTTATAAAAAATACTTCTTCTAGTTTTCAACCAAGAAATCCTGTATGATCTTTGTTCTTGAGATTAACTATACTAGCACGAGGTAATTTCGCGAGTTCAGTTACTTTGATCCAAACAAGCTCACTACACAATTGTAAGCAAGCCAAATGAAGAGAAACTTGAAAGTAAATACCGACCTAACTGATGTAAATTTATTGTCCTGCGTTGGGTATAATTTTTATCGATTAGCTAACAAAGATTGGTACTCGTATGCGATGAGCTATGTGTTACGGTGGTTGAAAATGACTAGAGAACAAGTAATTGAGCTAGTGAGTGGTAAATCAGAGACCTAAATGCGAAGACAAGATTAATATTTTCGTATTTAGTGGAGTCGAGTACTTGGGACTAGAATCGAGACGATTGGACTATGAAAGAGATACAGAGCTCGGAACGAATAACGTAGAGAATTACATCAAGATGGGATTGTATTTATCGTGATGGAATTTATTTTTATAAAACAAGACATTAGGTTGCTAACGAAGACACCTCCAAAGTCACTAAGAAGCACTTAAACATTTTGTAGTCAGCACTATCTATTCGCCAATGTCATGCTCCTGTACTGACACCTGAGTGCTAGTAGTTGGATCTTTTTCAGGATTTCTTTTGAAGAACTCTTCCAAAGTATCCAACATTGAGCGATCACCTTCAAATTTGTTAGGCACAAAACCCACTTTTCTCATCTCTTCAGTGCCTATCGTGAACCCGCTTTTCACCATCTTTCCTCTTTTCACGAGCAAAGGTTTCACGAATAGCTTCTCAAGAAACCTTGGAACACTTCCTAGACCCAAATCTACCCAACTCACCGTAACAAATCTAGATTTTTGTTCTGATACCTCGTAGAACGCACTACAGTGGAACAATCGCACTGGTTTATGAACCAATGGATATTTATCTTGATACGCGTCAGTAGTTTTACTAATTAACATGTAACATCGATTTGTAGGATCATAAACGATTGTAACAATTGTATACAAATCGTGTTTTGATATTTTCACATCTATTGTTGCATAGCGAATAATTGAAGGGTATTCTCCTTCATTTATGCTATCCAAGTATGCTGCGTTTGTTTCTAGACCTTTATTGACTTTGCGCAGCGCTACTGGATCGCAACCGGCTACGAGAGCTTGGTATGCATTGCACTCTAAGTATCCAGTACTTTTGAACAAATGAGCACGATTGTTCTCTTTGACCATTGTGTATCGCGTTTTGGAAAAAAATGTTCCAGGATCTGATGTCGCTTCTGTGAAAGTGTTAGTAGATCATATAGAAAACGTACGCCATTCAGTAGAGTCGCTCAATACTTGCATGAAAAAGTTGACATCTTTTTGGCTGATAGTTTTCTGACTAAAATCTTCTTCTGTAAGGATGACATCTTCGTATGCCTTTTGTGAAATATCTAACGCGATGGAGAGTAAAAAATCTTCTCCCATTTTATCCACAAACGTTTGGAATGATTTTGAGCGAATGTATCTTGCTCCTGCATCTTCACGTAGTTCTCGATAAACAATAATGTAGATTGCATCGAAAATGGATACGTCCACTAGTAAGGTGTCCTGTTTGAACTGATCGTACTGATTTAATTGTTGCAGTACTTTTTCTCTGTCGCGCTTTGGTATGTTCAACTCTTTCTCAGCGTGGTCTTTTAAGAATGTGTTGTAAATATTGCATAACAATGCAACCTGCTTGTTTGATTTAAATTCTGTTACTGCAAGGATAAATTCTAAAGACTCTTCGCTGAAGATTTCTTTGAGGTACGATTTAAAGTGCTCAAGAGCTGTAGGTACAGTGAGTAGCCTTGTGAATTGTATCTCGTAACGTCCGAGGTCTGTTCGTGTCTTTGGCATCTGTTTTACCTGTCAAACAAATTGCTTTATTGGTAGGTATTGCCAGTTGTAGCAGGTTCCAATAATAATTCCAAGGTAATTCATTAGAATTACTTAATTAAAAAGTTATTTTTACTTTATTAATAATTATTAAATATTTTAAATTGAATGTACCAGTGGTGTATATTACCATATTAATAATTTATTAATAGCATCTGCTAGATATTAGCCAGGGACAGGGCAAAGATAAGCAGTTCAATTCCTATACAAAGAATCGAGAGCAGGCTCTGGTTGAGTTAAAATAGCTATCAAGATAATGAGAATTTACTTGATATATCGACCTCGGTCCCTGCGAGAGGGACTGCTAATATCTAGCAGAATTAACGTTTAATAAAGATAACCATTTTCACTTGGTGTTCCGTGTGATGAAACATCATCTGCACATTCTTCTGGTAACTCGACACCATACAGTAATACAGCGTTTGAAAGTTCCATAAAAATGCCCATCGCCTTGTTCAATGATGTCGCTAGTTTAATTCTTGTTTCCAGTGGTAAATCTGACTGCAATGTGAGCTCAGTGTATAGTAATTGAACTTTCATGTACGAAGCATCGTTGAAAGCCAACATGACGTCGATCAATCTATTTCCCCACTTGAATGACAACTTCTTCGCGAGTACTGTGTTGAAATATTGTTCATCAAAACTGGATGACAGGTATTCGTCAAACAAGCCTCTAAAAATTTCTGCACGAGTGATGATACTAGGACTCTCCATGGTGAGTTCGTCAGGATCTGTATTAAGTTCAACAACTCCATCGTGAATGGTTCCTAATAAAAGTACACGAGTGGAATGGTACGATAGCAATTTACGGAGACACCTCTCGACGACCACTTTCGTCACGCCTGAAAGAAATTCTAGATGGTCTTGAATGAGGCTCACATCGTTTCTCGTAAACTCCACGTAGTGCGACACAAAATTGAAACGGTAGTACAAATCTTTGTCTAGTCGTTCTTCGTCAACACAATCTACTCCTTTGACGTCTCTGTGTGGTGTGAGGTCGTTTCTCATCTTGTTTGCAGGGTGGGACCAAAATTTTGCCCTACTACAGACGTGTAAGCTGTCAGCACTGATGTGCCATGTTTGTGATAGTGCTTCTTTGTTTTGGACAGATATGGAGAGTTGTAATCTATTAAGACCTTTGCAATAGAGCGGTTCTAAGGTTACAGTGGATAAAAGATGCAGAATTTGCAAGCAAAACCAAAGCACCAAATTTTACTTAAATCGAACCAAATGTGTTCACATTACGATATGAATTGGCTGTAACATCAGCGATATGAGGTTATTGTGCAAAAGCATGCTATTCATAATTATTTCTTGTAAAATGTTGAGACGCATTATTCCTCATGCTTTCAACACAGTCAGAAACCGTTTTGTATACGCACCAATACGGCTCGCACGATACTCCAACGATCCCAAACCACTAGAACTCGATAAGAATACACGACCTGCGCAAATAGACTCGCAACAATCCCACGATAAAGAAAAAAAAGAAAACGAAGAAGAGGAAGAGAAATTCGAGCTCCCAAAGATTACACGCGAATTCAAAATACGATTGGTTATAACGCTTGTGCTGGGTAATATTATACACTATGAATACAAAAAATACAAACGTATGTAGCGACGATATTCACTCACAAGTAGAATTAAGTAAAGATATCGAAACAATGAAAAATAGCACTTGGTTTTGGGAGTTGATTGACAAAAATCCTGACCTCACAAAATTTTCACAACAACAACGAAAACAAACAACTGCAATTTTATCAAGTTTAATTGGACTGCTACAAACAGGTATTCATGTTCAAAAACTCTTACACAACAGACTATTTGATGAAAACAATCTACGATCAACAAGTTGAAGTCAAACTATTAGAAGTACTAAAACGAAATCACACAACAGTCAACGATTTGTGGATTATTTCAACGTTGGAAGCATGTAACGATATTTTGACGCTACAAGTATTAGCAAAGACAGATGACTTTGCAAAGAATCTCATCAAACACGATGCTATTCCACACTTGGCAACGCAGTACAGTTCCATTCCAGCACCTTCGTATCATCGCGCAATAGTATCATTTTTCTACAAACGTAAGAGCATCAAAAGAATCTAACTCTTTAGAATCACTACGTGAGGAATTGTTAAAAAATGAAAAAGTTTTGCACACAATACATCAAGGATTACTACAAAACACGAACAAAAAGACATACGAACTCGCATACAATCTACTAGTCAAAGATTTGAAGCAAGAAGAAATTCCACCATCTTTTCCAAAATCGAAGCCAATAAGCAGATCACACGCAAGAATGAAACCATGCATTTATTCTTCCATCACGTCGATACTCGAGAAAAAATCTACAACGTATCAGTAGCATTGTTATGGTTGTCTTTGAGTCTAACAATGCGAAAAGCACCTCGAGAAGAAGTCATTCGAAAACAAATGATCGCGTTACCATTCTTTGCTTTGTTGTCTTTTGGAAAAGAACCATTGGAACGATTTATAGGAAACAAAATTGTCAAATTTACAATGGATGGAAAAGAAGAACCACCATTGTGGAAATTTGCATTAATGAACGAAGCGATGACAATGTTTTGGTTGGTGAATTGGATGGGAGTATTTCAATATAGCTATTATGTCAATTTTGGAACATTATTCATTTTGATGAATGTTTGGCGTTGGAAGTACATTCTGTGCTTTAAAAACGAAATAAAAGAATAATTGGTTTTTAAAAAGTTTCACGCTCGTAACCTTCATCATATTCATTTTTCTTGATCGTTATAATACGCTTCTCCTTTCACTTTTTTACTAACCTCTGGTAATACGCTTCGTCGAAACGCTGTCATGTGTCACAATTTGACAGTAACAAAAGATCAGGTTAATGGCATGGAAATAGATAGTGGAGAATCCTTTGTGTATGAACTATTTCATTCACTGGTGAAGACGCAGTAAAGGCTATCTATCCAGAGCTACTTGGGGAGGGCAAAACTACTGAATCGTTATTGGGATTGGACGCTACGTTGACCTGACAATGAACAATTTATTGTCACACCCAAATTTTCTTACCTTTGTACCAATAGCAGAAAGATTTTGTGCGGTACAGTTTTGCTCTTTCTTGTTCAGAAAGCTTGTAGAATGTATCTTGACAATCAGGAAGGTCCGCAATCGGCACTAAATCTTTTTCTGTGATTCCTTTCTCATGGAGCAGCTCCAGCCACTTGCCACTTAAATTATAATGTTTATCCTCAACGGAATCTTGATTGTATTCATTTATGTGGAACTCCGTATCTTTAACAACTAAATTGAAACCAATTATCTGTTCTTTTGAAAATACAAGTGGATATGGAAAGGATTCTCTTTCCACCACTGCTACCATTTGTGTTTTGCTTCCGGCCACATCTAACTCTACACAGGTTAGATATCCAAAAAGTATGCCTCTTGTTAGCAATGCCGGGTGACTCTTTAAGCCAAGATCAGTTGCCAATTTATATGGAGCGTTGCTTTTAAGATTAAAAAGACATGTAAATCTCTTACCAAAAATCAAAACTTTTATCAATATTAGCAACTGCTGGTGTTCCATTCAATTTAACATTTATATATGGCCAAGTGCCAAATATTTTTTTAGGTTGGCAAAATGTTTCTGGTTGGATAGACTGCTGTGTTTGTGAATGCAATATGTTGGTATATTTGAACTTATGAATGATAAGTGTTGATTTTGAAGCTGCGCGGGTAAGGGTACGAAGCATGTTAACGTTTTTCCGTTGTCCTCACTATTATCGGTTTTGTTGGTTTACCTTTTACATGCCACGCAAGGTGACAAACCAAAGTGTTTATTTGTAGTGATTGATTTTACGCTGTAAAGCATGCTATGATGGCCAAAAAGTTAAACTGACCACTATGTTAAAGATTCTATTAAATTATTCTTTAATTATTCTTAATATTGCTTGCAAGTTTAAAAAATTTCTTGTAAAATTATAAAATATTTAAATTTTAATATTTATTTATTGTTTTTAATATAAGACAAAATAATAGATATTATATAAATTAAATATTATAAATTAAAAATTTACTTTTTTCAAACTTTTAATTACTTTTAAACAAGGTTTATAACTTTATTATTACTATTTTTTAATTATTTTATTATTATTTAATAATTTTATATAATATATTAATGAATGATAATTGTAATATTTATTAGCAGCTATAATTATTAAAAGTTAAAATTAAATAACTGGAAAAATGATTCTTTTTATTATTAATTCTTATATCCATTTAATAATAAATTATAATTAACAAAGATTAACTATTAGTAAATAAAAAATATGTATTAAATTTTTTTAATTTTTTTAAAGTATAATCTAATAAAAGGTTAAAAATTTAACAATAAAAAATTTAATAATAAAATATTACATCTATTTTCTTTTGAAATATCTTTAAGTTTATAAAGTAAATTATGTATAACTTTTGTAGATTTTTATATAAATTAGTAAAATTAATTTATTTTTTATATAATATATATATACTTTTTATAAAAAGGATATTGTTAAAAACAAAAGCACCTTTAACAACAAGTGTTTTTTTATAGCTTTGTTATAATATAATAATATAACAAACATATAAATTCCAATATATCTTACTTATATTGTTGAAAAAGATATAAATAGCATTTTACTTGTAATTGTACAAGCTATTAAAAAGAAGTCTTTTTTTACTCTTGAATAACTTTGAATATTGCTTAATATTTATTAATAAATTGTAACTGCTAATGAAAAATCACTAATTGTTAAATAAAGAAATAAAATTTTATATTTGATATATTATTTGCTAATAATACTATAAAAACATGCAACAAATCACTATTAACAAATATATTACTTTTCAGTTAATTTAAATTAAAATAAAAGACTTTATAAGCTTTAACTTAAATATATTTATTACTGTTCAAAAACTTTAATAAAAGTGTTTTATTTTTATTATAAAAGGTTAACTATTTTTGATATACATTCTAACAAGTCCTTTTGTTTATTTTTTCAAATTAAGTCTGTAAAAAATGTCTTCTTACTTTTTTAATAACATTTTTATATTTATTAATTATTAAATGAAAATAAAGGCTTATTAGTATTTGTATATTGTAGATAAGTTCTCTTTCATCTTTAAGTGAAGCACTTATATCTTTTTATTCAGCTTTTTTACTTTATTGTTTAAGTCAACAACTATAATTGAATACTTTTATTTATCTATATTATAGAATTTAAATAACTTATATTACTATCTTTTTTTAATGTAACTAATATTAATAATATATATTTTTAATTTTATATTTTATTTTAAGTATTTTTAATTTTATAATCATAAATATAATTTTTTTTGTATTAAGTTCTTAATATCTCACATTTTTTTAAATAGCATTTATTTAATAATTAAATATTGCTTCTTACTTTCTTGCAACTTTTTTAGTTTATTAGTATGTTTAGTTTTCTTCTTCATTAATGTATATCTTATATGATAATACTTTATTATTACACTTTTTAATTTAGTCTTATAAGTAGGAGATCGTCTAAAAAACAGATTCTGTTTGCCACTTGCGGAATCTTTTTAAACATATTATAAAGAAAAATAAAATATTAAATAAAGAAAAGCATTTTATTTTTCTTCATATCTTCATTTAGTTCCATATCTTGTGTAAGTGGACCTTCAGTGGCGTCAGGTTTATTGTCATGTTCCTCATCATCCTCTTCCTCTTCTTTTGTACAAGCATATTTCTTTGGTCTACCTCTCTTCTACTTTGAAGTCTTAGTATGTACGTGCTTGCGTTTTCATAGTTTTTGCTTGAGACTTGGCAGCCTTTGTGTCTTTTTGGTGGCTCTTTTTAGTGTTTTTGGCTTTTCGACTGGCTTTTCATTTGACTTGCCTTTTCCTTCATCAAACAGTGGTAGAACCCTTTGTGATAGTTCAAGGCCTTGTACAATGCCTTCATTCAAGTTCATGTGCCGTTTGAAGCAGGCAATTATGTCCTTCTTGGTGTAATGTGGCATGTTTGGATACCTTTTTAGGAGATAGATACTTAGCGGAACTTTATCTTGGATAATTTGCACTGCTGCAGCTGCAACATAATATCTACAACTTGTTTCATTATCACCTTGATTTGCAGTGATGCCTAACACATATTTAAATAGTTGCTTTGACTTTTTAGCTTTTTTACGTTGAATAAGACTAAAGTAATATTTGATAGTGCTAAGAACAGGAGCACCTTCAACAATGAGTGCTTTTCCATAGCTTTCTGATGTAGCAATGTCTTTGCAGGTCAATAAGTTAAAAACTGACCACATAATCACTGTTGCAGTATCAACAACATAACAAACATACAGATTCCAGTATATCTCACTTATGTTGTTAAAGAAGATGTAAACAGCATTCTGCTTGTAATTATACAAGCTATTAGAAAGAAGCCTCTTTTCACTCTTAAATGACTTTAAATACTGCTTAGCATATGCATATAAATCGTAGCTGCTAATGAAGAATCACTAATCATTAAATAAGGAAATGAAATCTTACATTTGGTATGCCATCTGCTGACGATGCTATAAATGCATTCAACAAATTGTTATTAGCAAACATATTACTTTTCAATTGATTAAAATTAAAATGAGAAACTTTATGAGCTTCAACTCAAATGTACTTGTTGCTGTTCAGATATTGCGACAAAGGTGTTTCATCCTCATCATATAGAGTTGGCTTCTTTTCTTTTTAATAAGATTTAGCGTCCTCTTTATTAACATTTGGTTCTAAATCATATCTTGTAGCAAGTAACGCATTAATCTTAAACTTAGTAGCAAATATATCTGTATTAACATCTTCCAACTAAATGTTAACATCTGTTAAATAATTCTTACTTCAAATGTTTCTTATACTTTCTTTTTAAATCGCTTGTACAAGTTACAGTCAGACAAAGCATCTTGAAATACTTTAGCTTGACCATCATACAAATTAGATGGTGCTATCTCACACTAGTACAGCGCAGGAAACTAAGCGCAAATTATAAAAACACTTTGAGCTCGCTTTATAGTGGAGTACAATACTCTGTAAACGAGTTTGACATATCATTTCCATATTATCTTGGCGGCACCTTTTACATTTGCCACTTTTGAGCTACAGTATCCTTTTTTGAAGAAATGTGCTGGGCACAAAGGTAACAGACTTTGCTATAAAGCTCAACATATAAAAGATCATTGAAGAGCAAGTGAAAAAGCGGCATATATCTTTGATGACTACAACAACAACAGCAATTAGATTGCCAACAGTTCTGATGAAGACAGTGATAGTGATGCTAAGTTTGAGATTTTTCTGAAAAAGAAAGAGGATGATTTGACATTCTTTGATGAACATGTAGAAGAGAAGTTATCAGTCATTATGTTCGAAGATGAAGATGATTTTAATTATGAAGTTGGCAATTGTGGGAACATAGCTATTGAAACATCAAGTAACTCAAGCACAAGTACATTAAATAGAACAAATATTGTTATCTTTGCTGCCAAAGTATCTAAAAAACATGATAGACCTCCAAACATTGTTTCTTTTGATAGCAAGGATGTAGATGCCACAGCTTTAAAAGCTAAATAAGAAAGACTCAAAAGCAGCACTATTAGTATTCTATCTCTCAGATGTACTAAAAAGCACAAACATAGAAGCCATCTAAAGCTGAAATGTTGCATAAAGCACAAAAGTTAGAATAAACTTGATTTTATATTAAAAATTTTATTTTTAATAAAGAAATTCAAAAGTAAAAAGAACAGTTACAGCAAAAGAAAAAGAGATCGTCTAAAGAACGGAATGTTATTAAAAGAAACAACGTTTGGAGGTCTACCACGTTTCTTGGATACTTTGACAGCAAAAACAACAACATTTGTTCTATTTGGTGTACTTGTGCTTGATTCACTTGATTTTTCAATAGCTACGTTCCCACAGTTGCCAACTCCATAATTAAAATCATCTTCATCTTCGAACGTAATAACTGATGACTTTTCTTCTACATGTTCATCAAGGAATGTCAAATCATCCTCCTTCTTTTCCAGAAAAATCTCAAACTCGGCATCACTATCACTGTCTTCATCAGAACTGTCGGCAATCTGATTGCTGTTGTCGTCGTAGTCATCAAGGATATATGTATCTTCATTTGCTCTTCGATGATCCTTTGTACGTCAAGCTCCATGGCAAGGTCTGCTACCTTTGCACCCAGCACGTTTCTTTAGCTCTCTTTGTTGAACCCGAATAATCTGAGTAGCACTTGGCTTGAATGACTTGCTGTAATTGCACAGGTACGTAGAAGCACCAACCTTCTGACATGCTAATATTACGTGGACACAAAGCTTTCTTGCACGGTAAACAGAACAGCTACACCTTGTAGTTGTCCATTCAGTGTCGTTCGTTCGCATTGTCCACCATGCAGGCTTGTTCTTGTCTGTCACTGTATCGTATACATAAACAGCATTTAGTCCATCATCTCTCTTCAATATCTGTACGTCACCAGGTTTTATCATAATCTGCCTTGCAGCAACCTCATATGCTTCTACTTCTACTGACGTAATCAAGCACATTGTATCGAGCTTCGATGCATATGCAAATGAAGCGAGAGATGCTACACTAGTGCGATGCAAGAAATTCTCAACGTGTAATCGAATGAACTCAGAAGCACATGCAGCTAGTTGTTTTCGAACTGATTCTGATGCACTATTCACTAAACAGTACTTTCCTTTGCCTTGTAATCCAAGTTCAGTGTGCATGGCTTGCTTAGTATAAAATTTGACAATCTTTTCAGTCAAGGTAAGGACACTTGAGTTTCGGTTTGTCCCACATTGTGTGATCATTGTGGCATTCCAGGATTCAACAGGATTCGTGGTATAGCGTTTTTAAAGATCATTTTCAGAGTTTCCACTGTATTCAGGTACACGAGCGTATAATACAGGAAGCTTCTCCTTTAAAATATACCTGCAAGCTTCAATGGCATTATTTTCTGTATATTTGATGTCAGGAACGATTAGTGCGTTAGCGTTACAAAATTAATATTGAACAGGAAACCACTTACACTGAATGCAAGATCTTGTCTTCATTTTCTTTCACTTTGTCGGCAGGTAAGTCAAGCAAACCATACTTAACAATACTTCCATTGAAGATAGACAGAACCTTCTTGACCTGGTCTTTGGTAGGCCTGTGCGGTAAATGATATCACAACTTGTCATAGATGTTCTTGAGAAAATGCAAGCTACAACGCTCTTGTGGCATATTCGGAAAGTGGGTACGCCAAGCGTTGATAATAGCTGCTTTGCTGTCACTTACAAGCTTGTAGTTTGCTTGCTCTTCTTTGAAAAGTTTCAAAGCAGACACGAGATGGTTCAACGCTTCTACATGCTCGTGAGCCTTCTTAGTCTCATGAAGGTACACAAAGCCAGTCATATACCAATTGAAGATCTCAGACTTGTACACTACAGAGCACACATAGCCTTGCCACATGTCAAATGTAACATCAATAAACCATTCTTTTGCTTGTTTCATTAGAACTAAGCTATGGTCAGTGAAGAAAACAAATAATTGCGTTGGATGTTGTCTAATATACCGAATTACATCAGGACATACAGTCGCTAGTCTCATCTGGTGATCAAGCATGTTTGCAGGATCTTGATATGCATGTTGCATGTTAGAAACCTGCTTTACATTTCTCACAGGATTTTTATCGAAGTTATCAGCAAGACAATCGTACTGCTCGTTTGGGTTGTTCAAAAAAGCGACTTTTATTCTTGTTCACTTGCGGTGCTCATTACTGTGACACTCATAAGGAACCTTCAATGAACTTTTGGAGTTTTTGTGTGGTGAAACTAATGTAGCATCGGCTATAATAGAGACACCCTCCGGCTTGTAGTATACTATAATTCCACGGTATAAACTATCACTAAATCGAAACTGTAGATGGAATTCTTGCTTCTAAAACTTTGGATTTCGAACATCGTACCAGTAGCTACGCTTAATTGTAGCTCCTCCATATTGTAATACTTTCGTACCATTATTCTTCCAGTACCTGTAATGGTTGTCACATCGTTGTAAATCTGAGTCTGGCAAAGTAGTAGTGAAAATGTAGAACAAGTTAACGTGCTCTGCTATGTACGTGGCAGCGTCATTGTTAACAAAGGAGTGATTTGGTAGCTGCTCGGTCAGAAATCTAAATGCATTTCCAATAAACATAGTGTTGCACGTGGAATGTAGCCAAAGGCACTTCAAATTCAAATCAATGTGTGTGTGGAACCATATTGATGTCTGCTTTGATGTGCTTCGTGGTGGTAAAGGGAGTGCGATAGAGTCGCAATTCATTCTAAGTTTGTAAATTAGTTTTAGTTGACTTAAGTAAAATAACAGTTAGTCAACTTTGGCGGTTACAATGTGGAACCCATTGTAAACTTTTTATGACAACTTTTTCTTACAAGGTTGACCAAAAAACCATTACACCAAACATAAACAAAGTACCACATGAGCGACAAAGACGTTGAAGCTGCTGCGTTCGAAGCATTGCGCAAGCTGGTAACAGATCCTACCGCGCAAGAGAAATTCAAGCGACAGTTTAAACATT
>JAESGV010000869.1_pt1 | contig 13063 bp, 14 predicted proteins | sample 9269781 | NCBI WGS metagenome assembly JAESGV01 (sample SAMN15741586, study PRJNA653496) | algae metagenome | isolation source: Tildeniella torsiva UHER 1998/13D and co-occurring heterotrophs from... | place: Slovakia: Slovak Paradise National Park, Hrabusice, Kosice Region | collected 2000-01-01 | reverse complement strand
GTCGACCATGTACATCCATCAAGCTTCTTTTTCAACAGATGTCGAGCATCTCTTGCATCAAAGATTTGATTCTCTAAATATCTCATGGCTCGAGTAACACTAACTCCCAAATGGGTAGTTTGATCTCCATCTTGTACAGTTACGGCATAATCAGTCTTTTTGGATCCTCTTGGAAAGTAGGCTATCTCCATCTCGGTCTTGTGGAGCTGTACACCATGTAGTAGTTGTCTAATGATTTCAAAACTCAATATCTCGCTTCTTACACTTGAACCTCCTGCATTTGGCACATTCATGATCTTGATAGCTCCAGTAGAGAGTTTGAACGTCTCCACGCTCTTTGAGTGTTGCCATTGGACGTTATTATGAACTAGATGAGGTCTGCCTGGTAAAGAGCGTCCATCCATATCGATGACCGTCGAGGGGCCATCGTTTCTCAAGTATTGAGCACAATCATTGACTGCATTGAGTAAATAATCTGGGGTGATTACTATGATGTACGAATTCTTCTTATAGTGCTGCTGCGACGACCTTAAAGACCCGCTTAAACTTCTTCTCTCGTCGTTTTGACGCCTCGAAACGGTATCCACGTTTAAACCACAACATGCCATCTCCGCCACGCATAAATCCTGCTTCGCCCGGATTAATAGTTTCGACTCTTTCCAGATAAATAGTTCTTGGTGGGTGGGCGTCTGGAGCTCGTATGGTAGTGCTTGAGTCACATTCAAAGCACGTCTTGAAGTCGATGTTTTCTGAGTTAGTGGGAAAACGTGACACGATGTTCAATAGAGCAGAGGAGGATAATTGGTTTTTGTGACGCGACGACAAATGGTTACTATGAGGCTGCTGCAGGGTTGAATGCGAGTGTTGGTGCAATTGGGATGACAACAATTGGTTACTGATGAGTGAGGTGCTGGACATTTTTAAATTTGTAGTGTTTGTTGGTGTTTTGTTCTTTTGAATTTGAATAATCGGTTGCTGTTTGAGTGTTTCTTTTAAAATGCGTTTGCGTTAGTTGCTAGTAAGTGCTTGTGCAGTAAATATACGTGCGATACGTTGTATGGTCAGACTACGGTCTTGGTGAGGTTGTTTTGAAAAAACTGAACTTCTGAATTTGCACCACAAAGTTGACAACAGCTTACAGTTGACGAGTTCCTAAGCTGTATCGTATTAATTGCTTGAGTTTTTAATTAAGAATCCTAGAGTTTACTCTTCATTAATCTTTGTTTCTCTCTTTCACGTAGCGTCCTACGCAAGATTTTACCTGATGCAGATCTTGGAATAGCATCAATGAACTCAACAAGGCGTACTCTCTTGTGTGGCGACACTACAGCACTAACATGCTGCATCACATCTTGTTCAGTTAGTTTGGCTCCTTGTTTCAGCACAACGAACGCTTTTGGTAGCTCTCCTGCTTCAGTGTCAGGAACTCCAATTACAGCACAATCTTCAACGCCTATTTGTTTGAAAATAATGTCCTCCAAGTATGCTGGTGGTACTTGATTTCCCTTGTACTTGATCAGCTCTTTCAAACGATCAGTGATAAAGATATGACCATCGGTGTCAATGTATCCAATATCTCCACTATGTAGCCAACCATCTTTGATAATTTCTTTTGTTGCTGATGGATTGTTCAAATAACCTTTCATGATTTGTGGGCCTCTAAAGCACAGCTCACCCTCTTGATTATAACCTAGTTCCTGTCCTGTTTGCACGTCCAAGACTTTTAGCTCTGTGTTGCAGCAAAGTACACCTGTACTACCAATCTTGATGTCATTGAATGGTGATGAGTTTGTACTAGGTGATGTTTCGGTAAGCCCATATCCTTGTGCAATTGGTATTCTAAACTTGATGTTTGCCTTTTTCGCAAGTTCATCAGGTAGAGCAGCACCTCCACATTGTATTGATTTCAAAATAGATAGGTCGTATTTGTCTATGACTGGATCATTCACTAGCGAGAGTAGGATTGGTGGAACTAGATTCAAGTTTGATATCTTGTGCTTTTGTATTGCACTAGTTGTTAGTTTTTGGTTGGTAACTTACGATAGTAGCTCTATAAGGTCGTACTTGTGGAAACTAATTATTGTAGCTCCCTCCCATATCGATTTCAATTGGATGATAACCATACCATAGATGTGAAAGAATGGTAGCACACCAGCAACGACTACTTCTGGTGTTCTTTTCTCAATCGATCTAAATTGAATCAAATTGGCAACTAGATTGTGGTGTGTTAACATGACACCTTTAGCGACTCCTGTTGTACCACTGCTGTACGGAAGAACTACTACATCTTCCTTGGGATTGATTTTCACTTCCAAAAGAGGATCTTCACTGAACGTCGTTTCTTGTAGCAGCGAGGAGAATCTTATAATTTGTATCCCGTTTCTGTCGGCTTGATTGATGTCTCCAATAACGAAAACTGTTTTGACTAGTGTATTTCTTACTGCTTGCATAGCTTTTTCATTGTCTACTGATAATGTTACTAAATATTTCGCCTTCGAATCGTGTAACTGCTTATTTAATTCACTAGTGCTGTACAATGGATTCAAAGTGGTTATGGTTCCGCCTACATGTTACTACATCACACGTTATCTTACCCGCAGTGGAGATACCCAGAAATAAGACTGGGTACATTATATGATTTGGCAGAAGTAGCCCAACTACGTCACCTTTTGCAAGTTTTCTGTTTATCAATAAATTCCGGGCAACGTTTTGTACATGTTTCACTAATTCGATGTATGTAATGCTTTCGTTTGATGAATTATCAAGAATCGCAACGCGGTTTCCGAATCGATACATTCCCTTTAAAACGAAGTTATGTACACTAACATCGTCTGGGATGTGTCGTGGTGGAAACTTGCTGGCAAAAACCATGTGAACTAATTGTAAGAACTGGACCAAACAATGTTCTATGTACACAACACAGTTCATGACGACACCATAAAAAAGATATATAAGCTTGCTTGTGAGATATATGGTTCAGATGTTGCCAATCCACCAACACTTCTCAAATCGTGGCACTCTAGAAATGAAAACATATTCTGGGTGGCATTAAATGAGCATAATGAAGTTGTGGGGTATATTACTGCTTTGCCACTGACTGAAGAAGCATTCAATTCAACATTAAGGACAGATTTCGACCAACATAAACTTACATCAGACCAAATCAAGCCATACAAAGAACCAGGGAATTATCAAATATATTTTACATCCATCGTTGTAAGACCTGATTACAGAAAGAAGCAACCGTCACTTTCTCGATTACTGCGAAACGAATTTTTAAAATCTCTAGTTTCCATGGGGGATAGAGGTATTCATGTGACAGACCTTTCGGCACAAGTAATAACAGTGATGGGTGGACATGCAATGAGGACACTAGGACTAGATTACGTACAAGATGGCGAGCACGGAAAGGTATATCATGGCAAAGTAGATGCTAGCTTGTTAAAATCGCTTATTCGTGATCCAATAAAGTCAAAGCTTTAATGACCATGTTCCATAAGGTATCTTAGAGGAGGATGAGCTCTAACTAATTCGAAAGAGTCATCTACTTGCCCTTCTGCTATTCCATTTCCTACTATCATGGTAACATCTTTTCCTAACACGTCTGTTGACAAAGCAGCTCCGTCAAATCTAGTGGCCATAGAGAACCAAATAACTACACCACGTGCCTTAGTGCAGAGCAATGTTGGTGCTTCTGTTCCATTGATATTCACAACGTTGATGGAAAAGTCTGCCAGTTGTCCATTCGTCTTCTCGTGAACAAATTGATGCATATCGTATGGCTTTAATGCGTTCACATGAGCGATGTGATCGACCAAAGTACCATGCTCTAATTCTCTGACCCATTCTACTTGCTTCTTGTTGTTATCTACAGCGACAATGTTCAAGCGTACGTTGATATTACGCATTGTTCTAAAGTATCTTTCGATTTGTCGTAGTGCGTAAATACCAGCTAGTCCTGCATTACCAACTGCTACGACTAGTACGTTGACAACTACTGGGACGTCTCGGCATCCCTTTTTGATTTTGTCTTCCACGACTTGAATAAGTGTCCTCTTCACTTGCGGTACAAGTGAGCTAATGTCGACACATGCTAGAGCGCACTTTTCTGTGATATCGTCTGGTACAATAGTAATGGGCATACATGAGAATATGATTGCTGTTGAGCCTTCCATGAATACACAATTACCTTCAATACGTGTAACGCGACCTGCATGTAGCGGTATTGTTGACAATGATACTACGGGAATGATTGGTTGTCCTACTTGAAGCGAGCCTACCGCCAAATTGTTGGCCTTCTCAAACTCTGAACCTACTGCTTTCACTCGCCCTTTTAGAACACCTCCAGAGAATGTAATAGGGTTGTGCATTTTGCCGTGTTTGTTAATGATTTCTTCTATACGTTTTCCCATCTTTTCTTGATCTCCACCGCAACTTTCGCGGATTTGACGCATAGATGTAGAATCGGGTAACAAAAAATCCACCTCTAACAATAATTCGGTATTATGTAAAAGTTTGGGGGTGTTGTCGACTTTAATGGCTGCTTGTGGAAGTGCATCCCTAGGTTCCACAACGCGATGTGCACCGTATGCGATGAGAGGTGAGTTACTATCGAATGCTGATGTTTGAGATGGTTGTATTTGGACAAGGCTTTCGTTTTCTAATGGGAATAGGTGCTTTCGCAGTACCTCATATCTATGCATTTTTCACAAGTTGGGTTGAGTAATTTACAACTAGAAGAGCCAGCTGGTTTGAAACTTGGAGTGGTTCCCATACGCATTAGCTAGATTATTATTGTTTCCCGCTATTCATAGTTGTTCTAGTCATGTCAAAAGACGCGAAGAAAGCTCCAGCTAAAGTATCACGAGGAAAAGATAAAGGGAATCTGGAAGAAGTAGAGCCAGTAATAACAAAAGGGAAGAGTGCGTTTCAATATAGCGACGATATAAAATATGATGGAGAATGGTTAATCACTGAAACTAATACGAAAGTAAAACAAGGACTGGGGGTATATACTGAGGGTAGAAACGTGTATGAGGGAAACTTTGATAATGACGTGCAACATGGAAAGGGCAAAATGGTGTTTGCAAGTGGAGCTCAGTATGAAGGTGATTTTAATCGAGGAAAATTCGAAGGGTACGGCACGTACCTGTGGCAAGACAAATCATGCTACGTTGGAGAATGGAAAGAAAATAGAATGCATGGAAAAGGAACATTCACAAGCTCAGATGGAAAAGTATGGCAAGGTACATTTTATAACGGGACTGGAGAAGGTCTTCAACGAGAACTGAAAACATAGCGTTGCTAAGTTGTAAAATTACATCACAGTTGACTAAAAACACATGTTTGTCAAAGCCTTCTTGTTGGCTCTGCTTGCAATTTCTGTATTCGCAAGTACTCCCATCGGTGTAGATCCAGCAGGTAAAATCACAGTGATGTAGATTAACAAGACTAGATGCACAAAAGTTTTCTGCAACATCATTCTCGTGCAAGAACAAATTTGGAGAATCAATAACCATTGATGCATCCAAAATTAATGACGATTATTGTGACTGTGCTGATGGCAGCGACGAACCAGGCACAAGTGCGTGCGCAACAGCAGAAAGAAAACCAACAATGTTCTACTGTAGCAACAAGGGATACGTACCAAAGCGTATCTTTTCAGCTTTTGTCAACGATGGTATTTGTGGTACGTACATATATAGTCTTGAGTTAACGTTAATTAGACTGTTGTGACGGTAGTGACGAACACGACGGAAAGACTAAATGTCAAAACACTTGCAACGCAGAAGGCCAAGAGATCAAACAAGATCTTGAGGAACAAATCGCTGCAATTCGAAGTGGTATCGTGATCAAAGAAAAATACGCTGCAGAAGCGAGAATCGAAATCGAACAAAAGAAGACTTACCTTGCAGAAAAGAAAGCAAGTTTGGCAATTGCAGAGCAAGAACAAACTGAAGCAATAGGTATGTTAAATAACCATCATCTAAACTTTGTGTAGCTGAAAAACAACGTGTGGAAGCGATCGAAACTGCAGAGAAAGAAGCACTCAAAGAGCAGAAGAGATTAGCCAAAGAGGAAGAACTCAAGAATGCACCGCCCGCAGAAGAAGTTCCAGTCGTTGTAGTTGAGCCAGTCGTGCCAGTCGAAGGTGAAACTCCAACAGAAACGCCAGCACCTACACCTGCTCCAGCACCAGTGGAGCAAGAAGATGAAGAAGTTAAAAACTTCAAGACAGAAGGTATATTTTATCCATCAACGAATTAATATTTACAGAAACTTTGTTCACTCCTGTTTCAAATTATTTGAAACAATTAATACTACCATTAATACGAATATTTTATCCATATTATAAAATGACAGAGGCCGAAAAAGCAAGAGCAGTGGAAAAAGAAAAGACATTAAATGTAGATACACTCAAGTTGGAAATTAGCAGACTAGAGACTGAAGTTGCCAACGATAACGGACCAGAGCTTGAGTTCTACCACTTGCGTGGAAAAACCATTGACGTTCAAGTTAAACAATACACTTACACTCACAAACCATTCGATACAGTTGAACAAAAAGAAAATAATGGTGGATCAACATCACTTGGGTAAGAAAGACATTTTTATGTTAAAAAATTGTAGACGTTTCGACAAGTGGGATAACAACTATACTGTTATGCACTACACTGGTGGACAAACTTGTTGGCAAGGTCCAGCACGTTCCACTGCTGTGACACTCGTTTGTTCAGGTACAAGTGAAATGAAGATTTCCAATGTTGATGAACCAAGTAGATGTGTCTACACAATGGTTATGACAACTCCAGCAGCTTGTAAAAAGTCTGATTTGGAGGAGTTAGAGAAACAGCTTGCACAATTCCTGTAAGCATTTTGCTGTATTTTTGAATAAAACTTCAATAGAGGTAGAGAACCTGAGCCGGCTAGTGACTATGAAAGAATGCGTGACAAACTGATGGCAGATCTAGAGCGATTGAAAGAGATTCTCAAGACGGTTTAGCTTGTAAAGTCGTGTTTGATTCTTTCAAAAACCATGTCAATCGTTGACACTTTGGTGTCGTTCTACAAACAGTCGAACGAAACTACAAGGCTTTCAGTTGTTGTTGGTTCCACAATACTCTGTTATCGCGCTGTAAAGTCGATAAATGAGCCAGTTTCAGCAACAGAAATGGACTTGCCATATGTACGTTTAAATATTTCTTTTTCTAAATAACAGGCATTGGTACATGGATTTCTCACGTTGGCTCAGAAAGTGTTTTATGGAAAAGTTAGCGTGCGAGGAGTAGATCGTAATCTACCAGCCGTTGGAGAAGCAATCATTTTAGCCGGTACTCATCAGAATGGTCTCGTAGACCCCGTAACAATTTTCTCAACCTGTACAACGCGTCGTATTACCGGTGTAGCAGCTGTATACTTATTTAAAACACCAATAGTCGGGTGGATGCTACGAGCACTGAAGGCTATTCCTGTAACACGTCCACAAGACAACAATGGTGTCAAAACCAGTAACAGTGGACCAATAGAAGCCATGGCATCAGTTCTCGCTCGTCATGGCGCTATTTTCATCTTCCCAGAAGGTACAAGCCACAACAATTCAATCGTTCTCGAGCTAAAAACTGGTTTTGCGCGTGCTGCCTTCATCGCACTACAAAAAAACCCAGAATTACCACGAGTATGTGTCGTTCCTGTTGGATTAAATTATGATGCCAAGAACAGGTTCCGCAGTGACGTGTATGTAGAGTATGCTTCTCCATTGATCATGGATCGAGAATGGTTAAAACGTTTTGAAGAGCAACCAAATGAAACATTGAAACAAGCCTCAGAAATAGTACGCAAAAAGTTAACAGAAGTGATCATTAGCGCACCAACAGTAAGCATTGAAATAATTTCTAATCATGATAGCCTGAAGCTTTACGCGTTGCTCATTTAGCAAGAAAAATCTACATGTTACCAACTACAAAATCATTAACACAAGAGCAGTACCTTGGTTTGACACGGCTGTTCGTCAAGTACTTTGAAGAGCATGAAAACTCTCCCATTTATAATGAACTTGTGGAAATGTTAAAATTGTTCGATGATTTGGGAATGTCACGCGGAGAGTGGACTCGAGTTGAAAAACTTGGATGGAAAGACCGTTTGATGAAAATAGTCAACAAGTTACCTGGATCAATTCTTGGATTGCCTGTAAGTCGTTTCTTCTAATTTATTAATAGATTAGGGATCATTATACCATGCACCCATTGGTGTAGCTGCGCATTTTATTGGTTTGAAAATGGCTGAAGGTTATTCTGATCAAGAAGCTCATTTCAAGATGCTACTTTCTATTATTGTTCTACCAGTGTACTACACAGCAACTGCAGTTCCATTGTGGTACTTTTATGGTTTGAACAAGGCAGCAGCTACAATGGCTGGTATTATTGGAAGTGGTTATTTTGCAATTAATTTTAGACCACTGGATACTATGCGTGGACTTGCCAAAGTGTTCAAAATGGATTCCAGAAAGATTAGAGAAAACATCCAGGGAATGAGACATAAGTTACGCTCTACCATTGTACTAACAGAGGAAGAGAAAAAGTTGTACAATGGCATATAAATTTATTTTTGTTCTGCGTAGACAATACGATCAAGAGTGATGTTTCTTAAACGATTGTACAGCAATGGTTCCAATACATAACACACTTTTCTAATGTCATAGTTTGAATCTACGAGTATTGCACCCGTGTATGCTTCAAAGATATCTCCAAGTAGTTTAGGAGCAGTGGGAATCTCTTGGAAACAATAGTTCTTGTCCAGAATTGCATCTTTGTGTTGTTTGATGTACTCATCATACTTGGGGTTGTTATTGGTCAAATCAAGATCTACTAGTTCATGTAGTCCTGCTTGTACAGTCAACACTGCCAAACTATTATTACAAACAGCATTAGAACGCGCATTTGTGAGAATAGATGGTGTAGCTTGTTCCTTGTATGTTTGATAAAAGTAACATGTAACGATATAATCAAGCACTGCATCTCCCAAAAACTCTAATCGTTCAAATTCGTTACGATTCATATCACTAGAATATCCTAAAGCGCTTCTCTTCAAAGATCCATCTTTAAAAGTATATCTCTTCTCCAATTCAAATTCAGATGATGCAGTTCCAAACTGTACCATCATGGGTGTATTATCTTGTTCTTTGATCATGGCTTGTACAGGAACGAAACTAGGATCCAACCATGATAAGAAGCTAGATGCATTTTTGAGTCCTCCATGCAAAAACATTGCTCCAAGCAACGCTTCTACAAAATCGGCGAGATACTTTTCCGACACTTCAATCTTTGTTTCGACTTTAGGTTCGAGTAGTGGTGGTGTGTATGATAACTCTCTAACATTTTCTACTAGCATGTACTGAACAAGATTCTTCTCTTTGGCCATATGACTAAATCTTTTGTTCGCAACAAGCATCATCTTCTTATCAGTCATCTCTCCTTCCGTAGAGTTTTGTTGATTAACGTATAAACTTGTACAGTAGAATAGTTTCATCAAATTATCTCCCAAGCACTCTAGTACATCATTATTTGGTGACATGTTCGAGTTTTTTGAAGTAGCAGCGAGGAACAGCATATCGTACAATTGTGGTGAGATTTCTACACCCTCTACTGAACTTGTAATCTTGAATTGTAGTTCATCAATGAGTAGAGAAAACTCTAATCCCCACAAGAATGATGGTAACATGATCGCATCATCAAACACGTGAGCAAGTTGGAAAAACTTCATAAAGTCTGGGAAGATCTTGTTTGGTCTGATAGTTCTTGTTTCTAAAGAACTTGGATTCATTCCATTGTGAGCGGAAAGAATTGGGTGAGCATCCAACATGTTAGCGTTTTCATCAATAACTTTGAGTGAAGGGTACTTTTTCTTGTAGTAATCTGCATAAGTGAGGAATTTGCGAGGATCGTCGAAAGGTGATAAAAGTGTTGTATCAGGATTGATCTTGAGTTGAGTAAAGATTTGCTTCTCGAACACGCCGTTCTCTACTGTCATTGTACCATACGTTGGAATGGCTACCATCTTGGAGACTGTTTCTTCGTCGATCTTGCGTTTCTTTCGTGGTGGTGATGCTTCATCAGTACCTTCTTCTATGGTTTCTTCAAATTGGCTTTTTGCGAGGTATTGTGCTTCGTGAACAGTTGCCCAATCGATTCCATTGTCCCCGTCAACAGGTGCGATCAAAAACAATTTAACATCTTCTGTTAATTTGTCGATAGTGCTGTACTTGGCGTTCCTCATAGTGATCGATAACGTTAAAATGTGAAACAATTCTAAACATCGATATTGTTGCTCATCCAACTTAACAGTTACTTGGTCTTCGATCATCATGACTACTTCTTTTCCGAATCGGTCTTTTAACTTGATAGGGTGCTTGCTTTCTCCGAGTGGTTTCATCGTCACTAGTCCAAGTGATGTTCTTTCTCCATTCTTTGAAATAGTATGCAAATAGAGTCCTTCCATTTTCAATGCGCGTTTCGCGAACATCTTTGGTGTTGCTTTGAGTAGTTCAGGAGTTACTTTTTCGAATTTGTAGTGTTGTGGTCTATCTTCTTCTGATTCTGGAAAGCATTGCGTGCATGCCATGTTGGATAACCACGTAGAACGCGATCCATGTGCAGGTTTTGTTGCTAGCCCAAGGATCTTCGGTCGTTTATCGGCTTCTAGCGGCAATACATATTGTTGGAAAAGCTCATAAAGTGATGTGTTCTTTGTACAAAGGTTGCAATCCAATACGATGAGTGCGTTAACGTCGGTGCTGATATCTACATAGTTTTTAGCACAAACCAGCGATAAAATCTTGTCTACGCAGGTCAACAAAAGTACAATAATTCATACCTGGTAATATTAAAACATTGTTATCTTGCAGATGTTTCTTCCATTCCTCAGCGCTTTTGATAGGCCGTGGCGGAAATGGCATGAACTTATTGTTCATTAGCTTCTTAGGGAAGCTGTTTAATATTCCATTCTGCTCTAAAATTGCTAAAATCTTTAACTGCGGATATTTTTCTAGTATGCACTTTGGTACATCTGCGTTTGTAGTTGTACCAGACACAAGTATTATTGTATTGGAAGGATTCTCGACCACTTCGCTAACGAATTGCAATACTTTTGTCTTCCAAACTTCTTCGTTACCGACTGCTACGAGGTTGGACATGTTGTGCGATTATTGCTGTTTGTTTTTGTTTGGTTTTGGGATCTTTTATTACAATATTTAGTCCTTCGAACACTGTTAAACAAGACCTGCGATTAGTTTGCGGCTACTAGTCCCAAAACAACGCTAAGCATATTAATATAGGAAATCATTGAAAATAAATTAAAGTAGCAATTCGTTGGAACAAAGCGAGGTCTTGAGTACCATACTAATATTCATTTCGTTCTATAATTCGATGCAACTAAAATGAAGTGGAACGCTGAACTGGTTCAAATATTGTAATTACTTTTGTAATCTGTCTGGCGTTTTTTCACATTTGATATTTCACACAACAGCTGGTCTGACCATGGGCAAGAAGAAAAAGAGTCCGCTACAATCTCTCTTCAAAGAGGCGAACTGGAGTAAGGTAGATTTGACCAATGAGCAACAAATGAGTTGCGAGGGATTGCTCTCCCTAGAAGTATTCAATCCATCTGACCCAGAGGCGTATCCAATTATTTCCCAACTTGGTCTAGATGAAACTTTAGACAATGAAGAGACAGAGACAGAACCAACAAAAAATAATACTATTTCGAATGACGATTCTGATTCTGACGCTGAAGTCATCATGACTGATGCTAAAAAACCAAAAAAGAAGAAAAAGAGTCAAAAGAGAAAACGTGAAGAGGAAGAAAAAGAGGAAATCGATGCAACTACCGTAGACATGTCAGCATGGTCAACATTTGGAATTCATCAAACGTTACTCGATAACTTACAAAAGCTTGGATTCAGTAATCCAACACCTATTCAAAAAGCATCACTACAAAAAGCAATTGTATCGAGAAAAGATATCATAGCAGCTGCAGAAACTGGTTCAGGAAAAACACTCGCATTCGCATTACCAATTCTCACGCACTTGTTGAACGCCAATCAAGACGATAAGAAACTCAAAGCGTTAATCATTGCACCAACTCGTGAACTATCCGTTCAAGTAACAAAACATATCAAGCAAGTCGCAAAGGGAACAAACATTCGTGTTATCAACATTACTGGTGGAATGTCAGATGAAAAACAAAAACGTGAAATAGCCATGCGACCAGAAATTATCGTAGCAACACCAGGTCGCTATTGGGATTTAACACGACGTGGATTAACTCATTTAACTGAATTGGACAAGATTCAATTCCTAGTTGTCGATGAAGCAGATAGAATGATTGCAGAAGGTCACTTTGCTGAATTGAGAGGTATCATTTCGTACATTAAACAAAAGCGCGTCGAATACACAACAGAAGAACAAAAGAAAGTTCCACACATGCAAAATTTTGTATCATCGGCGACATTAACGTTATCTGATAAATGGAAAGAACTAGAAGAGAGTGGACAAGTTCCACAAAAACCAGTTGAACCATCAAAGAAGGAACAAAAAAAGAAAAAGAATGAAAAGAAGAATGAACCAACAGAAGAGGAAGAAGAAGAGGAAAAAGAGCCAACTGGAACAGTCGATACACTACTACACTTGATGGAGTTTGGAACATATGCCATTGTCGATTTAACAACTGAAAAGCAGTTGGCAAGTACTGTAGAAGAAAGTCAAATCCAATGCGTCAACGAAGACAAGTTGTTGTACTTGTACTACTTTTTACAAGTCTATCCAGGTCGTACGTTGATCTTTGCCAACTCGATCAAACGAGTGAGATTGATTCAAAATGTATTATCAATTTTGGGAGTTTCTATTTTTGCACTACATGGTGAAATGCAACAACGACAACGTTTGAAGAATTTGGATCGTTTCAAACAAAATGAAAATGGTGTACTTGTTGCAACTGACGTAGCAGCACGTGGTTTAGATATCGCAAGTGTCAAGTATGTTGTACATTACCAAATGCCAAACTCTGTTGAT
>JAESGV010000868.1_pt1 | contig 13069 bp, 9 predicted proteins | sample 9269781 | NCBI WGS metagenome assembly JAESGV01 (sample SAMN15741586, study PRJNA653496) | algae metagenome | isolation source: Tildeniella torsiva UHER 1998/13D and co-occurring heterotrophs from... | place: Slovakia: Slovak Paradise National Park, Hrabusice, Kosice Region | collected 2000-01-01 | reverse complement strand
CGCTGGGGTGCGTTATACATATGCCTACCCCATTGTGGCAATCGGTTGAACTGCGTAGTACCACCTATTTGTCTCGACATCGCGTAGTGAAGACTTCAAACAGTGGACTATTAGTTTGTGCGAGCTTCTAAGTGGTCGGCCAAATTCGTACTTTACAACACGATTCTATTTTAATTGAGTAGCGGAAAACGGTCGTTGTTGATGTGAGCTAGCAATGTCCAGTGAAGGGTGCCCTGGCTAGATAAAGAATTGAACTCCCTCACAAATTATTATTTTAATAGTTCTCCATTAGCTAATAGAATAGGTTATAATTTGGAGTTGCTGGTCAAATCTCGGTTTGCAAATATTGTTGATAGCGCACGTGGAACAAGCTATTGTTTCTACATGTCACAGTGGAACTAAAATGTAGCTGTGAGGTTTATAAGGTACTTCGAGCATAAGCTAATCCTCAGTAGTTAAGCAGTACTAACAAACAGAGCGTGAACATGTTGCTCTGTTTCAGTGTAATATGGCAGATAGGTTTGGATTGAGAACTGCTCTTGTAACAGAAACAATGCAAGCGTGGTCACCAGCTCATGTAAAAAGGGTCGTAGTATGTGGGCCACGTAGTAGTGGCAAAACTACAATCGTAAAACAACTCAACAATGCATATGGTGCAAAGAAAACGGTTATCGACCAAACAGAAGATGGTGAACTTGTAGAAGAACATGTTTTCGATTTGGTTCTGATAGAAGAACTACCGTACGAGGTTCACCAACACATAATGTCGTTTTTACCTCCTACCGATTTAAATACACTTAGTCTCTTAAATTCGAGTTTCCGTGATACTATCAACAGAGACAATACGATATGGAGGAATCTATCACAGTCTTATGGTATAAAAAACACAGACTTAACTGAGGATCTTTTAAACTCAAAGTATTGCAGGTGGAAAAAGATTTTTATTTCGGATATGCTTACTGCGCAGTCGTTCCGCCTAAATGTTGACAACAAGGAGATACTAGTTTCTGAAGCGAGAACCCTTAAACAAACGAATACTGTCCAGGACGTAACAAAGTTTACATCGACGCTAGTACAAGGACATTTACCAGTATTGGTGCTATCCGCACTCACTGCCGAACAAGACATCGCCACCAAGAATGGCATCGCCAATTCAATCGCATTAGCTGCTTATACTGTTGGAATGAGACAATTCGTTTGCGTCATTACTCACTTGGACCAAGTCGAAAAACCGTTAGAAATTATGCATGACATTAGAATTACTGTACGCTTATCTTTGATCCGTTTAGGATACAATGATCAAAGATTCGCTATTTTACCACGTGACAATCAAATCACGACACCAATGAAACCAAACTACATAGTAGAGCCACTCATATCTGCTATGGAGACTTTTGGAAATACACTGACAAACCAACAACAACCAATGATCTCACTAGTCAATACGGTGACAAAAGTATCAGATACGTACCAAGTAACAGCATTTGTGACAACAAACACGCTGAGTTTGGGACGTGTAACAGTATCAGGAACTACATCATGTGATGCTACAGTTCATTCGATACAGATACTAGATACTCGTGCTCAAGTGTCATCAGCGGAACAAGCTCAAGTACTAGTAAAGTTGACACCAACTCGTGACAATGTACTTGTTTCGCAAAGGTGCGTACTAACCTTAGATCCTGAAGTAAAAGCTCAGAATAAGATTCGCGTACAATGTATTATTGTAAAAGATCTTGATATCAAGTACAAAGTAGGAACTAGGTTGCTTGCGAGTGTTGGTATGAGATCGTGCTGGTGTACAATTTTTGAATTAGTACAGAAAATTGATAAGAGAACAGGAAGAGTAGCAGAAGAAAACCCTGAAAGTGTCAAACATGGGGATGCTGTGATCATGGATATTTTGTTGGATGAACCAACTATTGTTAGCCCGTTTGGGAATACACGCGTTTTGGGAGTGATGATACTGAGTCCTGGATTAGAACTGGAAGAGTTTTGTGCTCTAGTGGCTGTTGTTAAGTCTGTTGAGATGGTAAATCTTTAACGTTGTAAATGTACTGTTCTATTCTTCACTTAGTACGCACTGCATAACATGGAAGAGACACTACGTTTGACGTATACAATAATTTCCCCAGGAGAAGAGATTTCTTGCAATGATGAGTCGGCAGCAACTGATTTCATACATGAATACATTCAAGATCTAACGGTTATCAAGAAAGCATACTTCTCTATTCCAGACAAATTGATGTTTTACGAACTTGACGACCAATATGAATATCAAACGCTATTGAATACGAAGAAGTGTATTTTGACGTTGATTGTTCACGACCACTGATGTCTGAGAATATTTGGATCAAACGAGTTAACAATAGCATCTGGTCGGTTAAATTAGCTAGAACACTACGCGATAGAGTAGAGTATTTAGAAGTTGAAAGTGAAAAATTTTATGACATTAAAAAGATAATCAACAACAAGTTGAAAAAGCAACTATTAACCTCAGCTAACTCATTGAAATATTCGATTCGCATATTACTAAAACGTGCAGAAGCAAAACTAGAAGGAGAAACTACTTTTATCTATGACGAAGCAGAATTTGGTGATGGAGATATGCATGCTGTGGGATCTATAGCAACAACTGGCAATAATAATGATTTTAGTACATATCCCAGAACACACAGCAAAATCATAGAGTATTTGAGACGACATGATAAACCATTTTTCAAGAAACTAGTTTCGCTTGGGCAAGTGTTGGATCACGAAGATTTTGAATCGACTGCACTTGGTGTTTTTGGACTCCACGCAGAGAGTATTATCTTGAAAGAGACATGGGATGTGTTTGCATTGAACAAAGCTTTGGGACGGATGATGATCACAAAAGATATAGAATCAAGCGTATCCAAGGAAGATTACTCAGAATTTGAAAGATGGAGGAACATATACAGTGATTAAAGTATTTTGGTTAATTCTATCCATCTGTTCTTTAGATCTAAAGAACCAATCGACAACGTTCACGAACGTTTACTAAACTATTTTTAAAAATAGCTATGAACGCAGTTGCTGAGGTGACAATCAAAGAGATCTGCGAAGGACATTTGCATCCAATGAAATACTATGCAAGAGCTGAAAATGCTTTCGAAATAAAGTTAGAGGATTTCGCTCAAATGAAGCCAAGTGAACGGAAACGATTTTTTCGCAACTGTCCTCGAATTGAACTTCTTATAGGTATTATGCGTAGCATAACTGACAATTTTGGCAGGACATTTATGGAGGAAAGAATGCGTCACTTCATTCAAACCACAGAGGAATTGAGAATGTTTGAAATGTTTTATTTGAATATCACTCCTAAAGCAAGAAAAGTATTTTACTATGAACTAAAAGCGATGGAACAGTGGCTATTTGAGGTAATGGTTGCCCGAAATCTGCGTGTACCAGAGATGAGCACATGGGAAAAGCTTAGACAAACATGGAAGCGTTATTTTGGATGCATTGAATCGGTGTTCTCAATTAACAAATACGAGTATATGAAATTAGCGACAAATGAAGAGATACTCATGAACAGAAATGAAATTGTTTTATAATGTTCTGCCCAACAGTTATTAAATCATGCAAACCGTGTTATAATTTGAGTAGACCAGATCAAAGTTAACTGAACGTCGCGCAATCTCAAAACAATGAACTTTGGTGATGTGACGTTTACTGGTCACACCTACACTGTGCAAAACCTTCTTAGCAAAAAACTACGAGAAAAACGCAACAAATTTATCATCGCAGGGTGTTTGAGCGGGCTAGTATCCATTTATAATGTTTCAACGAACACACTATTACCACAAATACAAACAACACAAAAAACACCCGCGTATTGTATCCAAATAATTGATGACGATACCTTTGCCACACAAAACAACAGCCATCAAATCGGAATCTTTTCTATCAGTCAAAATAAACTAGAATACAACTTGCAGGGTCATAACGGCATAGTGTACGCATTTGAACTGCAAGATAGAACATTGTTTTCTGGCGGATACGATTTAGCAGTTCGCGTGTGGGACTTGACAACGCGAAAACAAGTATACGTTTATCACTTTGGATCAAACATCTATGCGTTACGATTAGTGAGTAGAAACAGACTTTTAATTGGCGGTGCTAAAGTGGCTCAAAATGCTCCTTTACATTTGATAAATACCGTTGATGGAACTCTTCTAGAGCGCGTTGAGGAACACACTGATCTAATATATCAGATAAAATCGACCAACAAGTATATTATAACTGCTGGTTTCGATTCCGTAGTAGTGCGAGATCACGACCTCACCGAAATAAGACGAATCTCAGGAGGACCACAACATTCCGCAGATGTGATGGAAGATGATATATTAGCACTCAGTCATAATGGAGAAGAGCTTGGATTGTATGATTTAAACTCTGGAAAATGTATCTCCAGACATAAGCGTGATGTAGCAAGATTAGTGTACTATGGCGTTCCAGGAAAATTAGTAATTGGAACCAAGGATGGAAAATTGTTATTTTATGACGTTGCAACGCGGAACGCAGAAGAATATGATAGTGTAGCTGGTTCTATGATTCGTGCTATTGAGGCAAAATAAATCTAGTACGCGTGCAATTTTGTTACTCTTCTAACGGAAACTTGTTGTCCTAAACATAAACACATGGCTGGTCTGTACTCTGCTACAGGTAATTTTTCGCACTTGTTCAACACTCCGTAATCTTTCCCATTCAAATACAAATTGACAGTAACTTTGACTGGATTTGTGTACCCGTTATCGAATCGGAATCCAATAACATCTCCACTCTTTACAGACTTGAGTTCATTGTCTGTTTTCTCATTTTCCAAGGCATTGGCAAGATACTCTCCGCAATTGTACAATTGTCCATTGCCGATAATGAATGAAAAACCATCACGTAGGCCGATGATATTTAAATGTTCACGACCTGCATCGTAAGGCCAAACATCTTTTTCTATGGCACCGACTACGATTCGAAACACATTTCCATCGTAAACGTGATGCTTGTCGATAGAAAACTCGAAATAGTAGAGTGTATGTTGTTTCATGATGTTCTTACTGACTATGCGCTCCCAAACGTGTGGATAGGGAAAATCTTTTCGTGATGCTGTTTTTCCATGGATAGCAAAACACGTTTCTTTGTGTTTACAGCCGTCTGGGTTGAAGTCCAAATCGAATTTAGTGGTGTATGCGTCAATGTACTCGGCTTTCCAGTTTTGTGTTGTTTCGCTAGTAGACGGTAGTAAATTTCCTCCACAAAGTTTGAGTTCTGCGATGGTATGTTGTTCCCAAAGCCAATTCGAGTTGTGAACTAAATCATACTTGACTTGGCTACAGTAACTATAATTGAGTACGGAAACGATATCGCAAAATGATAAAATCAATAACTCGGTATCATCGTTCAGTTCTGTGACAAGTTCTTCTGTAGACATGTTTGCTTTGTTTACAAATTTTGTGTTGTTTATTTCAGGAAGTGGGCTCATTTAGCCTGCAATCTTGGTTACCTTCTGTATCGAAGCTTCTTGTCCGCTACACAAGCTCATTGCTGGTCGGTACTCTGTCACTTCCAACTGGTTCAAATAATGCTCTTCCAATTTTGCTACTTCTCTGTTATTTACAAATATACATACATCCACTTTGTCTTTGATTGTGTATCCGTTATCTATCTCAAATCCTATCACATCTCCGTTATGTGCTGGTCCCAATCTAAAGCTCTTATGTACTGTACCAGCCGAATATGTTTGTCCTTTTCCAACAATGTATGAGAGTCCAGCCTTATTTCCAACGATATTGTGATGATCTTGTTTAGGATCGAATGGCCATGCCTCTTTTCCTATAATTCCTACGGCCATGCGATAACCATTTGCCATTAGTTGGTGCTTGTCAACACAAAACTCGACAAGCGTGATAGTGTGTGGCTGTATAATATGTTTACATACTATGCGTTCCCAAGGATGTACAGATGCATGATGCCGTGCCGCTTTCCTACCGCAAACCGAAAAGCACTTCTCAGCACAGCCGTCAGGACTGAACTCCAAGTCAAATTTGTACTTGTATGCTTGTATGAACGTTTCTTTCCAATTGTTAGTTGTTTGATGAGGTATTCCGCTGTCTTTTAGTTCTGCCGTTGCGTGTTGCTCCCACAACCAGTTAGAGTTGTGCACAAGCTCGTATTTTTCACGTGCACAATAGCTGTAGTTCAGTACAGTGGCGATATCACAGAATGATAAGAGTACTAGCTCTATATCATGCGAAAGTGTCCCAGGCATTGTGTTCGTTTGAGAATTTTGTGCGACGCGTTTTTATGCCTTTTACCCATCTCAACTCTTCATTTGGTGGAGAGATGCATCTACTTTGAGCTAAGATGCAGTAGAGAATAATTATGATTCCACCGACATTGAGCGAAAGCAAAAGTTTATCTGTTACATGAAGTAATACACAAGAACACAAACAAGAGCAGCTAATGTACTCATACTGGTAGCAGAAGAAGAGGAAACCTTTGTCACTGCTTGCGTGTAAACAATTGATAACTGAGCAGACTTTCCTAAAGTAACTTGTGTTTCTGTTGTATCTAACTGAGCTCCAATTCTTAATCCTGATGATGTAACCAGAGTTGACAAATCGGTACCAAACAAATTCTTCACATCAATCGTGTAACTAATCGTATTCACTAGTTGAATCGATTTGGATGCAATTGCCACATTATTGCTATTGTATCCTGTTAATTTCAATTGTACTGGCGATGCTTTCAACTTGTTCACAGTGATCGTTAATGACATGCTCAAAACATTTCTTGGTGGATTGGAAACAATAAAGTAGGCATTGGCTACTGACATATCAGATGATTTGGTGTACAATGATACCGAATTGGCAGCTTCATCTGAAGTCAATGTTGGTATGTTTGCTGGATCTCCAAATGTTGTTCCTGAAAAGGTTCCTTGTAACGTCATTGTTGTAGTAGTAGTTGGTGCAGGTGTCGTAGGTGCAATTGTAGTTGGTGCACCTGGTACTGGAGCTACAGTTGTAGTCGTTGTTGTAGCAACACCTGGTGCAGCAGTAGTAGGAGCTACTACAGCGTATGTGATTACACTGACTACAGCTTGTGTATCGATAACAATAGGTACACTATCGGTATCCGAAGCCGCGTTCACTTTCAAAATATTTCCACGAACTCCTTTAATTTCAAATCCAGTAGAAGATGAAGCAAGTAATTCTGTATAAATACTTGACACATCAATGACGAGTTCTCCCATGCCGTTCACTGTTCCTCTAACATAACCAGCAATATTTCCAAACTCATCAGCAAGTGTAATTCTTACAACACCAACTACATTGGATGTAATTCTCATTTTGATGACTGCATTGGAAATGATTGCTTTTGCGGGAATGACAGATGCTTTGGCAAAATCACATGCCAAACTTGCGTTAACGGCATCGGATTGGTACATTAAACTTCCAATGACATCTGGAGGAAGTGTAGGTAGTTTTGAAATATCACCTTCGATTTGAGAGGTAACTGTTGCTTGTGCTTCTAATTGAACTGGTGCACTTGTTGGTGGTGGAGTTGTCGTTGTTGTGGTAGGCCCTGCTGTGGTTGTTGGTGCCTTTGTAGTTGGACCTTTGGTGGTTGTTGGTGCTTTGGTTGTTGTAGCGGCAATGGTTGTGGTTGGTACAGCAGTTGTAGTTAGAGGTGCAAGTGTTGGAGTTGGCATGATCGTTGGAGTGGTAACTACTGGTTCAACAGTTGTCGATGGTGCGACAGTAGTTGTAGGTTTAGCAGTAGTAGTGAGTTCCATGGTTGTTGGTGCAGCGGTGGTGGTTGGTTCGACGGTGGTTGTTGTTGTCGTTGGTGAAGCAGTGGTTGTTGGCTCGGCAGTGGTTATAGTTGGTTCTGCTGTTGTGGTGGTAGGAGCTTCTGTGGTGGTAGGTTCGGGTGTAGGTTTTGGAGGTAAAGTAGGCGCGGCAGTAGTTGTTGCTTCCTCTGTTGTTGGCTCTGCTGTTGTGGTCACTTCTTCAGTTACTGTAGGCTTGCCAGTAGTTGTGGGCTCTTCTGTTGTTGTAGGTTCCGTAGTTGTGGTTGGCTCAACAGTGGTAGTTGGCTCCACAGTAGTCGTTGGCTCAAGAGTAGTTGTAGGTTCAGGAGTTGGTGTTGTTGGCGCAACCGTGGTGGTAGGCTCTGCTGTAGTCGTTGGTTCAACTGTTGTCGTTGGTGGTTCTGTAGTAGTAGGCTCAGCAGTTGTGGTGGGCTCCATAGTTGTTGTTGGCTCCATTGTTGTGGTAGGCTCAGCAGTGGTAGTTGGCTCAGGAGTGGTTGTTGGTTCAACGGTGGTTGTTGGCTCAGGTGTGGTAGTTGGTTCCATTGTTGTAGTGACTTCTGGTGTTGGTGCAGCAGTAGTTGGTTCAACTGTAGTTGTAGCTTCAACAGTTGTGGTTGGCTCTGCTGTGGTAGTAACTTCAACAGTTGTTGTTGGTTCTGCAGTTGTAGTTGGCTCTTCAGTAGTTGTTGGTTCAGGTGTGGTGGTTGGCTCCATTGTTGTAGTGACCTCTGGTGTTGGTGTTGGCGCAGCAGTAGTAGTAGGCTCAGCTGTTGTTGTTACTTCTTCAGTTGTAGTTGGCTCTTCAGTAGTTGTGGTGGGCTCAGCTGTTGTGGTAACTTCTACGGTAGTAGTAGGCTCAACTGTGGTTGTAGGTTCTGCTGTTGTGGTTGGTTCAGCAGTAGTTGTTAGCTCAACTGTTGTAGTTGGAGCTTCAGTTGTGGTGGGTTCAGCAGTTGTACTCAACTCGACCATAGTTGGTTCCATAGTCGTAGTAGCTTCTGGTGTTGGTGTTGGTGCAGCTGTTGTTGTAATTTCAGCAGTAGTAGTAGGCTCAGTAGTGGTAGTTGGCTCTTCAGTAGTTGTTGGCTCCATAGTTGTGGTCAGCTCTACAGTAGTAGTAGGTTCGGGGGTAGTGGTTAGCTCTACCGTGGTAGTTGGAGCTTCAGTTGTGGTGGGCTCAACTGTTGTAGTAACCTCGATAGTAGTCGTTGGCTCTAAAGTTGTTGTAGGCTCTGCAGTCGTTGTTAATTCTTCAGTGGTAGTAACCTCAACAGTTGTGGTTGGCTCTTCAGTTGTTGTTGGCTCCATTGTTGTGGTAGGCTCAGCAGTGGTTGTTAGCTCAACTGTTGTAGTTGGTGGTTCTGTTGTGGTTGCTTCAGCAGTTGTAGTTGGAGTTTCCGTTGTAGTAGGCTCTTCTGTAGTTCTTGGTTCCATAGTTGTAGTTTGTTCAACAGTAGTAGTTGGTTCAACAGTAGTGGTTTGCTCCATTGTTGTTGTTGGCTCAACCGTTGTAGTTGGTTCCATAGTTGTGGTAGCTTCTGGTGTTGGTGTTGGTGTAGCTGTTGTTGTAATTTCAGCAGTGGTAGTTGGCTCTTCAGTAGTTGTTGGTTCAGCTGTTGTGGTTACTTCTTCAGTTGTCGTTGGTTCAACAGTTGTCGTTGGAGTTTCTGTTGTAGTAGGCTCTTCTGTAGTTGTTGGCTCTGCTGTGGTAGTGAGTTCAACAGTCGTTGTTGGTTCAGGAGTGGTGGTTGGCTCTACAGTAGTTGTTGGCTCCATTGTTGTAGTGATCTCAACTGTAGTTGTTGGCTCTTCAGTAGTTACTTCTGGTGTTGGTGTTGGAGCCATTGTTGTGGTTGGCTCAGCAGTAGTTGTCGGTTCAACAGTGGTTGTTGGTTCCACTGTTGTAGTAGGTTCTACTGTAGTTGTTGGTGCACTAGTGGTGAATGGTAACACGTCACCAATAACTTGAACACTGTAGGCTCCAGCGGCAATAGATACAACATTAATATTGGCAAGCTCTGCTGCGTTAATGGAAATAGGTGAACTTCTTGATGTTTGAGTGCCATCACCCAAATTTCCAAAATCATTATTTCCCCATCCATAAAAGTTGTTATTTTCATCAATAGCAATTGTATAAGAGTATCCACTTGCAATCTTTGTGATGACTTTACCATTGATAGCGCCACCAGTAACTAGAGTTGGACTGCTTACTGGAGTTAAACTAACTACTCCATCACCAAGTTGACCAGCGTCTCTTGCACCCCATGTGTAAACAGCACCAGTATCTGACAACGCAACGAAAAAGTCTGTTCCAGCTGCAATAGCAACAATATACGTACCATCGAGGGCCGTTACAAACGCTGGTGTGTTATAGATGCTACCCCAAGAAATAACTCTTCCTGTGTTGGTTATTGCTAAAGTGTTCGTGTTACCGATTGCAACATCAGTAACGACAACTCCATTAAGATCTCCTGATGTATAAATTGGAACTGGTGTGAAATGTGAGGTACTAGTGCCATCTCCTAATTGACGATTGCTGTTGCTACCCCAGGCGTATAGTTTACCGCCAATAGAGAGTGCAAAAGCTTGATCATACTTGGCAAATATTTTGGCAATCGTTTTACCATCACTAGTCCATGCACTTCCATCGACTTCTACTGGTAAAAGCGTGTTAACAGCATCATTTGGAAGAACTGTTCCTAACGCGCCAAGTGCACTGTAACCCCATGAATAAACCTTGTTATCATAGGTTAACGCCAAAGCAAATCCGATGCCTGATGCAATATCAAACGCTGGTGTAGATAAAGCAACTGATACTGGAATAGCAGAGTCGTTTCCGTTTCCATCACCCAACTCGCCATCAAAACCATAACCTGCTGCAGCAACACTTCCATCTCTCATGAGTAGAATGTAGTGACTTAATCCAGCTACAACTTTGACAACATTTGAAGAGTTGAAAGGTGTCGTATCGATAACAACTGGTGATAGAATTACATCGTTTCCTCCTGGAGCGAGTCTCTTTGGTGGATCGTTGTAACCCCAACCAAGCATCTTTTTGATCGTTTCTTCAACGTATGGACTAGGTGTCATTGGTGGATCTGTTGGTGCTGCAGTGGTCGTTGGCGCTTCGGTAGTTGTAACTTCAACAGTGGTGGTTGGTTCTGGTGTTGTAGTAGGCGCTTCTGTCGTTGTTGGTTCAACTGTAGTGGTAGTTGGATACGCAGTTGTAGTTGGTTCACTAGTAGTAGTTGGATACGCAGTTGTTGTCGGAGCAGGTGTAGTTGTTGGTGGTGCAGTTGTAGGTAGTACTTCCACCAAAACGACGGTATCTAACCACGTCGATGTCATTGATATGGGTACAAGATAATCAAACACGTTTGATGAAACTGCAGCACATGGGTTGACTGTACCCGTTCCACCATTTCCAACAAATGTTGCATCTCCGCAACCATAAATAGTTTTGTCATCTGCCATCATCATGGTATTGATAAAACCACTTGACACTTGTGTGATATTTTTTCCATCAACTCCTGATGTTAATACAGTTGGAATGGCATCAGCTGAAAGTTCTGGATTGCGACCGAGTTGTCCAGCACTATTGTCTCCAAATGTGTAAACGGTACCATCGGATGCTAGCGCTGCACTGTGAGTATTACCAGCTGAAATAGCAGTAATGATCACAGCACTAGAAATGGGAGTAGTTACAGCTGTTGTTGCACTTGTTGGCGAGCCATCCTAAAACTATTAGAATTTAAAATAGAGCCTTACACCTAATTGTCCATAGTCATTATTTCCCCATGCATAAACTTTTCCATCGTCGCCCAATGCGAGAACATGATAGCCTCCAACTGATATTTGTTGAATACTTGGTAAGGCTGCTTGCACGGCAACAAAATCATCGGAAGGTCCAACGGCAGGATACAGTAAGTTTGTCGCGTCATCGTTATAACCCCATCCGTATACTTTACCGTCACTGTCGATGACAAAACTATTCGCATAACCTGCAAAAAGTTTGGTAAGCGTTTTACCAACCAAATCACTTGAGGAGAAAAGTACTGGTGTGAATTGTTGTCCTGCGTTGAAGAAATAACCCCAACCAAATACCTTGCTTTCTCCGCTTGCTAACGCGAATGACTGTCCGAGACCAGCTGCGATAGCGGTGATCGTGGCTCCGGCATTTGTGAATGCTGTTGTGTCGACTTGAACGTCATACGCGCTCTGTTGTCCTGTGGCTAATACGCCACCATTTCCTAGTTGGCCGTCACTGTTTACTCCTCTGCCGTAAATAGACCCGTCGCTTAAAAGTACTAGCATATGATATTGTCCATTGGCGATCGCAATAATGTTGTTCTGGTCGTAAATCTCCTCGTTGTCAATCAACGTTGGCGTAGTTACATAACTTCCTGCGCCGCCTGATGCACTTGTGGCGGCTACAAGTTTTCCATTTAAATTCTCTCCCCACCCTAGTAACGCTTGTGGGTTCGACGAAACGAGGAACAATAGTGTAAAAAATATGTACAACTTGAACATTGTTGAAGTGTTCATGATTGCACCTGGATTGCGTTCTCTTTAAAAATTAACTTGTACCATGCTAGCTGATTTGTTGGCCGTTAGGACTTTATGCGTCCGACAGTTGACACCATACCTAAAGTGGATATAGCTAACATCATTCTTGTAGCTTTCAGCAATTTTATCTTTTTAAAATGCCAACAAGAAAAAAGAGCTCCCTACAAATGATTCGTGCTAAGAACAAGCAAAAGCAAAGCCTCGGACCGAGCAAAAAGCTTTACTTTTACATCAAATCCCACGTCTTCTTAGAGTCGCTTGTGGGTAAATGCTTTGCCATGAAATCGTCAAGAGTTTCCATTCTACCTCCACTGTTCTTTGGTCTAGCAAACCCATCTTGTTCGCGTTTCATAGCTATCACAGCCATTGTACCTTCGTACGTTTGAATTCCCTTCTTCTTAAACAGCGCTTTCGTTAGCATGGCGTTGTTGATTGGCATCTTTACATCTGTGTAGGCCGTGTACACAACTCTGCACTTCTTTTCGCTGATGTGATAGAACGTAACTCCTAGGACCATTTCTGTGGCAATGTGGCTTTCGTGATCTTGTTTGATCTCATTAGTAGATACGCCAACAAGGATGTAGCACTGCCTCTCAGTGTCAAAAACAAGAGTACTGTTTAGTGTTACAGTTCTTGGTGCGAAGATCTTTGCAATTTTTAACACTC
>JAESGV010000867.1_pt1 | contig 13071 bp, 11 predicted proteins | sample 9269781 | NCBI WGS metagenome assembly JAESGV01 (sample SAMN15741586, study PRJNA653496) | algae metagenome | isolation source: Tildeniella torsiva UHER 1998/13D and co-occurring heterotrophs from... | place: Slovakia: Slovak Paradise National Park, Hrabusice, Kosice Region | collected 2000-01-01 | reverse complement strand
TGAGCGTTTGAAACGCGAACAATGTGTTGGAATCCATTTTGTAGATTTACTATAAACGCCTCTCTTGCCATTGGATAGTAAATGCAAACAAATTGGTTGTGTAAATGTACCAATTTTGATTGTGGGTGAGGGTTTAGTTGTACACCTTTAATTTTTATCTTTTGTACAGGTGTACGAGAGGATATCTGCCACAACTGTATCGTATCATCTCTAGATACTGATATAAACGTATTGACGCCAGTTACACAAACGTCGTGGAACGCCACAGTTGGAGAAAAGCTCCATAGTATCTGGCCTATAGTATTGAGTTGAAAAAATCCCCATGGGTCTGTCTTATTGTTTCGTTCGAGGAAGAAAGAATTATTATCCATCCTTTTCATGATACTACCGACTTTTGTTAGGAATGGCGACAGGTACACCCTTGCTGTTTGAATATGGAATATTTTTACGTAATCGTAACCGGGTCCATCTATATCCGTGTTCGTCAACACGATATTAGCACTTATTGGAGTCAAGTTGTACCCAGGTTTTATCAGAAAAGTTGTTGTAGAAATAATATTTAGGTCATAGTCGAGAACTTGGATGCTGTAGGGTTGCTTCTCTGGAATTGCGAAATACACTGCTCTCGCATCGTCAATAAAGCGTTCATACTTGCCAGAAGCAACGTTATCGTTAGACTTCGCGTTTCCCATTGTTTGATTTGTGACACAAACTTTGCAACGATGACAGCTTGCGCACAGTGTAACAAACCAGGCGTCCTGCGCTGTACTAGATGCAAGGTCAAGTTTTATTGCTCTTCAGAATGTCAAAAAACCAACTGGGCGTCGCACAAACGAGAGTGCAAACCATCTACAGAATCTTCTTACCTAATTTCACAAACAAAAAGAGGGCGTGTTCTAATAGCGAAAAAACGATTCAATCCTGGCGATATAATCTACTCGGAACCACCATTAATTACTTTCAACAGTGAAAGCAATTCCAACGCGTTACCAATCGATTTAGTAGACGCTTGCGAACAAATTAATGCACAAATCACCACTATCACAAGTGGAATAACACTACCAGATATTTCCATCGATCCAACGTCAGTCGATGTTTCGTTGCAGTTTATCAAAGAACCAACAGGTGTTAAAAACAAAGTATTGCAATTATACAAACCATTAGACGACGACACCACTCCATCAGCATACAATTGGTTCCGCACTGGTCTACTCATGCTCATCGAGTCATGTAAAGAGTATTTACCACTAACAGAACAAGTTGATGAAAACACTTTTGCAGATGTCGCGTTAATTGCATACGTGAACGCTTTTAAAACACATAACCACAACGGAGGAGTGTTGTACGATTTATCATGCCTAGTGAATCATTCATGTCGACCCAATTGTTTCTACACACAAGATGAAACAAATCGCATTACTGTACGAGCAACAAGAACAATAGAACCCGATCAAGAAATCAATTTTAGTTATATCAATGACGCGTTACTGGCTAGACCTATTCCCATGCGAAGAGTACGATTATCAACTTATCATTTTGAATGTAAATGTGAACGATGCACTACACCAGATGATACTAGATGGTATTTGTGTCAAAAATGTGGAAAAGAAGAAAAAATTGAAAATGCGTGCAAGTGTGATAATGGACTATTAGAAAAAGAAAAACAAATTGTGGAACAAGTATACCAATTGGAATTTGATTTTGATAACATGTTTGATGATTATGGGATTCTACAATTGTTACAGAACACGAATCCGTTATCACCAAAACATTGGTGTTTAGAGAAAATACACAGTATGATGTATCTATTCCATGAACAAGATTTACAAGCAAGACTCAAGTGTATTGATGAAAGTGCATCGAGTGAGATTATCAATAATTATGTACAAATTGTGGAACATTTGGAAGCCAAAGTAGTGTTTATGGAATCATTATTAGGTGTCAACTACGCAGTTGCCAAAATGATGGACGAGTTGGCAGAAACGTTTTCAAAACTAGCAACACTACAAGAAACCAACTACGAAAAGATAGAAGAGTACTCAATGCGATCAAAACGAATGTTTAAAATACTATTTGGTTAATTTGTTCTCCATTTTGAAATACTTTGTGGTGCCACACGTGTTTTACCATCAAACAACGCTGCTTTCACAATAGTTACGTTATGTTTGTTATGTATGATAACAGGTTCTTGATAAATTCTAGAACTTGTGCTTACATCAGATCCATCCGTTGTAAAACGAATTACACCTTTGGAAAGCGTACTCATGGTGAGAACAGCTTTTCTTTGGAAAGACCCACCAACAGCGTTGTTAGAACAACCAATGTTATGGCAAACAATTCGTACTAGTTTTGTCATTGTAGAATCACCATCGTAGAACAATGGGAATTGTTTCTCTCTTCCTAATTGGTAATCATACATGTCATAACCTAGTGGTGAACTAGTTTTTGGTGGAATAGCGTGATGTTTTTCTAGAACAGCAATGGATTGTAGTAACGATACTCGAGCACCTGCATAGTTTGACAAGTGGTCATACATGTACAATCCTCTCCATCTTCCATATTCTGCATCTCTCATATGTCCATTTAACAAATTCATGTTAATCACTCCTTGTTCAACACTAGAAATTGCTTCTTTGGTATTGTTACTGGCTAGTAATCGTATCGCAGTAATCGTTTGATTGATCGCACTTACTCCTTGTAAATGGAATCCAATTTGAGCAAGTAAATGTCCAGTATAAAACACCTGCCTTTCCTGTGGAATCATTCTAATTGCAGTATTCGCTTGTCGTTGTAAATGAGTCAAATAAGGTAACGATCGAGGTAACATTAAATGTTTCTCCACATCTTCACAATTCTTTAACGCATCTTTGATATGATTTGGATCTCTAAATGATTGTTGTAAATCGCCATTCAAATTATCCAATTTGATTGTAATGTAATTATCTGATTCTCGTTCCACGTGTAACTTGTCACTAGCCATGTACGGAACATCAAAAAAGTTGATATGCACGTGCACTAGATCGATATTCTTTGGATCATTGATATCGTATGCGTGCTTGATCCACTCCGTCAAAAAGATACTTTGTGCATCTTCTGGAGTGTGGTTGATAAGATCCTTACTGTTCCACATGAATTGTGAAATGGCTCTTGCGGTGAGTGGGTATGGTTGTACATCACTAACATTGATGATACAATATTTTGTAGCGTTGCGTTTAACAAAGTGTCCTAGTTGTTGATAGATTCTTCTAGGTGGGATCATTTCTGTAAGTTGATTCGCATGACCATCCAACATGGCAATGTGGTAGTATAGTCCTGCTCCTGGTGCAACTTTATCAGAATCGATCACAATTCCTGTACCATCATCAGTAAAGATGATAGAAACATGTTCTGGAATAACGAGCAAACCTTTGTAATAGAACGATGCTGCTTCTGACCACAAATAGGTGATAAACTTGGGCTCTTCTTTCCCATGTTCTTTTGATAATCGAGTGACTAGATCTACTTGAGCATGAATCGCGTTAGAGATTACATCAGCACGCTTCTGATCGGTATTGACGTCGGAGTCATCATCCCAGAATGGATAGTCGTTCTTTCCTCGATACCCAACACTCCATACTGTCTCTCCACCACGAGCTAATTGTGCTCGTACAGAGTGTTCCCATGCTAATAGAACAACTTGTGGATTGGTATGGAATGAAAATGGAATACCATCTGGCCATCTCCAAATATTCATTCCAAGTAGATTGAAATGATGATTGGAAACGACTAGTCCACGTTTAGCAGCTAACGCTATACTCTTTTCATCAGGGTATGGATCTGTTCCAACAAGTACCAAATTACATTTCATGCGTAGTACAGTTTGGTACAACATGTCCCACATTTGTGAGTGAAAAACTTGTTTGCCCAATGGATCTTTTGAAAATCCTCCTAACAAGTCTTCATCATTGAAAAACCATCCTCGATATTCCCATGTTGGAGGACCTTCACTGATAATGAATGGTTCTTGTAGTACGACTTGACCAACATATTTTGGTTCTTTATCAATCCAGTACCATTGCGGATCGACTCCTAATACTTTTTCTGAAAATGTGTAAATAGCAAAGATTGTTCCTCGAAGGTCTGTTCCTGTTGCAACGATCGCTTTTCCGTTATGGTAGGACACACTAGCAACAGAAAAAGTTTCTTTACCATCAGGAATAGTCATATTCAATTCTTTAATCCATGTTGCGTTCATTCCCAAAAAGATGACAGGATTTTCTTTCTTGTTCCATTGATCTCGAGTTGGTGGTTCATACAAAATTCTTGGTGGCATACCAAGTACTTTATACCAATCATTTGCAACATCGCGAATAGCCATCTCTATCGCAGGTGTTTCATATCGTGGTATGACCCATATCGCATCACCAGTAATTATTGTTTCTTGAACAGTGATGCAGACGATACACACGAGTAATAGAGCTGTTGACCAATTCATTTTTTTGATCAAATAATTACAATTATTTCGTTTCTTTACTTGGCCGTTGCTTCGAAAGAGTATTTTTGACCATTTCTATAGAGTCTTTGACCATGTCTGAATTAGTTGCCGATGTGAATGTGCATTGAACACGGTTGGGATCGTGTTTGTTTTTCGCTAGGAATTTTTGTTTGATAAATTCTGAACAGGCTTCTACTGTTTGATCGCCTTGATAATCTGGGAAGGCAATCTTTATATCTTTCGTTTTCAACTTTTCTGCGAATAAGTCCAGTTTCTAATGCGTTAGTATTGAATATTAGTTCACATACGTTGAAAAACACTATGACTGGTAATTGTGCAAACGAGGAATTGTTAATGGTCTCGTCGAAAAGATCCAAACTTTCCTGCATTCTATTAGTTTGTTCATCTTCGTAGCATAGTTGGTCAAACTCTGACAAACTAACAACGAATATGAGACCTTCCAAGCCTCCGAATAAATTGACCCATTTTTTTCGTTCCGATCTTTGTCCTGATACTGTTAGAAAAATATTCAAATGCATACCTCCAACATCGATAAACAATAGTCTCAGATCTGGGAACGTCACGCGAGCTTCGACAACTCCTGTTGTTTTTCTTCTGCAATATAGCACATCGTTGAAATCTGGCTTATAGTTTGGTGGTCTGAACTTGCTTAATTCATGCTCTTTGAAAAAGTGTGGAGCACCATCAAACACGTGATAGTTGTATCGAGTATCGAAAAGTGACTGTAGTGCGTCTTCATTCCATAATGCTTCTGCATCGAGTGCCGTTTCTGCATTATAGTCTCGCGTCGCTGTTCTTAGGTTCGCATCTAATGATTTTATCTTTTTTGCTCGTTCCTATTATGTCAGACTTTAGTGTATGCTTACGTAATTCATTTCATCTTTGAAAACTAGTTTTTCATCGTGTTTCGCGTTGTATTCTTCCATACTTTTCAGTAGTGATTGCAGAGTTTCAAGAATATTCGCATAAATAGCGCTAGTAAATGAATCGAATCCGTGTTCTGCCTGAGCGCCTTGCTCACCGTTTAAGACTAGTGCTCCGTCATACAGAAAATTTACTTGTTTGAAAAATGTAGATTTGCCACTATCACCTGTGCCTTTTTTGTCAGCAAAATTTCACTACAAACCTAAAAAAATTAAACGCAAATCCTGTGGTGGTTTCACTGCATCAGGCTGTTTCTGCTTAGTACCACACAAGTTTCCCATCTTTTTAAAGTGAGCGTTTTATGTAGGAAGCAAGATAAGAAATCTTATGAAGCGGTATGCGCCGCGTCCTGTTGTGGGGAATAATTTATTTGAACAAAAAAAATAAAATTTTTAATACGGTTAAAAATATCTGACAGCAGACAGGCGCTGAGGTCAACTAAGATGCAAAACCAGCACAATCGCAACCTCAACTTTAATGTGCAGGATTTAAACACGATACTTCACGCTAATGATGAACCAGACCTAACAGCTACTAGTCCGCTTTCGAATCCTTCTATCGACGAAATATTTCACAATGTACCTCCAATAGTTCACGTTCCCGCGCCAGTGCACGTCATACCGATGCCAACACCGCTAGTTCAACTACCGTTAGCACCACATATACAGCTACCACCTACTGGTTTGAATAGAATTCCTGTTCCAATTCTACCACGTGGTAGAACTGGCTGGCCTATTCCGCCACCAATGCCAACTATGCAAGTCATAAAAGCACAAGAGTCTGTATTGCGCAACGATCAAGTTAAAAATCATCTGAAACGAAAAATAGACAAAACATCGTTGTGCTATCCACGACAAACAGATAGAATCCTTTCGAACACAATCGTACCTGCAGAATCACAAAATATTCTACGGAAAAGACCACGCATCGAAAGAGAAATAGATACATCAGAAGTAACTATTGTCGAACCTGTTTATGAACAAGAAATAACAGATATTTGGGACGAAGATTTTTGGAAAACTGAAATAGAGTCCTTTTTAACACCCATGAGAGACTTGTTTATAGCAAGAGACAAAAAGAATAATAATGAAGTTGAGGGTGGACCTCAAATGAGAACTATGAATTTGACCTTCCAGAAACCAATAGAAACCGGGAACACTTACGTGTACACCATTTCAAATGAACCGTTACTGGCGCCATGGCTTGACAGACCTGTCGATCATGTAGAAACATTGTAAATTCTAAAAATAACTTTAAAAGTATTCATGTACAAAACTGTGGCTGTGCTCGTGGCGATCTTAGGTGCGCTGCCGATCATCGTGTTCATTCTTCACGACTCTCATATAGATATACGGCTTAGGTTGTTACATTACCCATTGCAAGGAGCATTTTGGCAATGCGGTGTTGTGCCTGGTCATACAGTAAATAGACAATGTGTAAATACTTTATTGGATATTCCTCATAACGATGTTGGTTATGACGCACGAACTAACACTCTATCACAAGACATTTTCGTGCCATACCAATTAAATGGCACTCATACAATTCGAGTTAGAGTTTTCTATCCAAAGACAATGAATAAGGCTATACCAGCTCTTGTTTTCAATCATGGAGGTGGTCTGGTGATTGGTAACGCTACTGCGTACGATGACCTTCCAAGAGCTCTTGCACAAAAGGCAAATATTATGGTGTTCTCGGTTGATTATCGTTTAGCGCCGGAGCATCCATTCCCAGCAGCGATATACGATGTTTACTCAGTGCTTCGGTGGCTCACAAATGCAATCAGATATTCATCGCTGGACTTTATACGAAACATTGATCCAAATCAACTATACATTGGAGGTGAATGCGCAGGTGGTAGTTTAGCATTACTCATGACGTACATAGCTAGAGATAGAGTGCTTCCAGTTTTTGACAAAGAAACACAAACTATCACAGATGTAAAGATTGATCCACTAGTCAAACTTCAAAAGCAAGTTCTAATGTATCCATTCCTTCCTGAAGAGACAGAAGCAAAGCAGATGACCAAAACTTATGTTCTTACACCAGAAAACATGAGACACTTGTGGTATACTGCAACGAAAGACTTTTCTTCGATAGGTGAAAACAAGCTACTTCACCCTTACAAGTTCAAACCTCTATCAGCCTTACCTGAAGCTATAGTTATCACACCTAGCTACTCCTTACTTAGGGATGATGGCGCTACTTATGCCAAGAAGCTAGAACAAGCTGGTGTACCAGTATCAATACGAGAATTTCCTGTACCTCATAGCTTTATGCAATTTCCTTCGTTACCAGAGTCAAAAGCTGCAATGGACTGGATTGTAGAACAACTTTTACTGTAATAAATTATTTATGCAAAACTACTAACCATCATAAGTTTCAAGTTCATGTCATTAATTGTGTCATAATTTTCTACAAATGTTTGTAGTTCAATGATTGTATTCCTGTAGATATACAGTGCCTCATACCGTTGTGTCATTCGTATCAGTGTTGCAACGTTTTGTCGAAGTGAATCTACTAGTGTCCTATCACCTGTTTGTTCGATATGATATTTCAAAATGAAACATGCTTCTACTACGCCAACAGCTGTCCAAAACGGTGTCGATACAAAATACTCTGACTTTGTGAGTGCTGTGATCCTATCAGCAATTTCAAGTGGTGTCATCACCACTTTATGTCCTCTCTTCATACACTGTAATCTTCCACCTAGTATCATCATTTGTAATGTCATTTTCTTGGCCTCTACTTCAGGAGGCGCATTATACTGACTATAAACATCTTCGTATGACTTTAACAATATTTGTTCTGCTTGGCTCACAGAATCAGGTGTCCAATTGTGAGTTGGGCTAACTGGTTCTGGTAAAATTGCATTGAGTTGCGCGATAACGTATTTTGGTAAGTAGGCTTCTTGTAGCAACGCCAAGTTTGATTCGACGCACTGTGACAGAAACATTTTGTACTGATGTTTGGAGCAGTCGCAAAATGATTTCGTTTCTAACAATAATGACTTTCCAGCATCTGACTGTCCTCGGTCTAGTAAATACAGTCCCAAGTATGCTTTTGTTGCAGCCACTTCAAAGTTGACGGATAATGGTTGTTCGCCCAATACATCTATGCTTTTTCTATGTAACTTGAATGCTATTTCTTTTGACCCGCTGCGCGAGAAAGAAAGCGCTAAAAAATGAGTCTATTGTCTGCGTAAACATACCTTCCATGGCAAGAACGAGCGCTAGTTCGCATTGCGGCGGAATAAAGTTTGGTTTTTTGTTTGTGCTGATATCTCGAACATACTTTAGAAGTTTTCCAAGCCTTTTAGGCGAGATAACGGGTATTTGTCCTCTCATATCTTCTTCACATTGTTTTGTGTGTTGATGTACAGAATAAACTCTATTTATATTTTGCTCGTAACTACTCGGCGGTGGTGCTGCGTATTGTTTAGAGTGATCCGTAAACGAAACTTTTTTGTTCGATTCTTTAACAACCCATTCGCAATCTTGGTTTCGAATGGTGCATTGTCTGCAACGTGGAAGAGTTTTGTCACAAAACCTATGGTTGGCTCTACAAGTCTTGCACGCACGATGATAGAGCTTCTGTGTGCTGTGTTCCGCGTTCATAATCGCTGTGTTATCACCAGCCTTTTCGTTTTCACTTCTTTTAGCCGAACAGATACAAGCTGTTTGTACCTTAACAATACCTTACGCGTGAAGTAGAATCTTTAAAATAAAGTTTATCTGCTCTTTGCAAGTTTTTGTACAAATGCTTCATAATCAAAATCACCATCATTGTCTACATTGGCTTCCTTAAGTATCTCCTCAGCATCTTCAGCTGTAAATTGGAGTCCACTGACCATCATCTTTTTAAATTCGTCTGCACTCATGTGGCCATTGTTGTTTTTGTCAAATACTCTAAAAGCCTCTGAAATCTCTTCTATTGGAGCTTCTCCCTTCAGATGCCGAGTCATTACTACTAGGAAATTTGCAAAATCTATAGTGTTGCTACTGTCAGCTGCTTTTTTAACTGTTTGTGAAACTTCTGTGTCCGATAAAAATTTCATTGCTTTTAAAACGCTTTCAAACTCGCTGATTGTTAACTTGCCGTCTCCATTTTTGTCGAATAGCGAAAAAGATTCTTTTAATTGTTTAATTTGGTCTGGTTTGAGCTCACCCTACTTGTTAGATTGGAAAACAAGAACCCACCATTTGTGTTTGAAATTTATGTCACACGTCTAACGCAGTCACTTTACAAGGATCAGCAATGCAACTGTTCACGTTACTCGTGTTCATCGTTGCTGTTGTTGCGGCAGATTTTAGTAGATATAAAATAGCAGATGGTACAGTGATAAATGTAGATCGTCGAACAGCACACTGGGAACTAGTTGTAGATTCTAAAGTATGGCTATCTAGTAGCGATATCTATGTGCATACCGATGCAAAAGTACATTTTCGTATAACTTTTAACCTTTAGATTTTATCTGTAAATAAAAAGTCAATAATACTACAAAACGTTAAAGACTCGACAGGCGAAGATAATTTCGGAAAATATACATCACTTACATTTGAATGGAAACTAGGCGATACTGGTTTACCTTTTACCACCGTTTTTCAAGTGTACCAGTTGAACGATATGATAATCTTCCACACAACACTACCACAAGGACTACCAAACACGGCATTCGGTGGAGCATCAGCAAATAATGAACTAACTACATGTTTCCCATCTATACAGGTATGCCATGTTCGTTATTCTAACCAGTAGAAAAATGGAGGGCTACTGCCACGATTAAATACTCTTTATTGGAAAGATTTGTGGGGTCAAGGCGAGATCAATCACGGTGTCGATAAATTTACCGGTGGAATCAATGGTGGCGTACCACTAGTCATTTTCGACGATTCATTCCGAACAGTTGTCGTTTCTCCACTAAACAACTTTATGGTTGGGTTCCAATCAGCAACAACATACCTACAAGGTGATATAGGATGTGGCATACAAGGTCGTGTTCAAAACATTCCAATCAACACCACACACTCAACAGTAATCTACACAGGACATGGTATCGCAAACACCCTTCAAGAATGGGGTAAGAAACTATTACAAAAGTCCAACAAAGTACACGTTAAAGATAGAACTGATCTAGATATCAGTTCTACACACTTGGGGTACTATACCGATAACGGAGCCTACTACTATTACCAAACAGAATCAGGAAAGAACTATGAAGAAACTTTGAAAGATGTGAAGCAGTTTCACGTTCAAGAAGGATACCCATTCAAGTATTATCAATTAGATAGTTGGTGGTACTACAAGGGTATAAAAGATGGCGTGAAAACATGGGAAGCTCGTCCTGACATTTTCCCGAATGGACTTGAAAAACTTTCTCATGCGTTAGATGCTCCATTTGTTGCTCATAATCGGTACTGGGCAAGTGACAACACATATCAACAAAAATACAAATTTGTGAAAGAATCGACATTATCACTTCCACAATCGTTACCATTTTGGAATGATTTATTGAAACAAGCAAAACAGAACAAGATTGTTGTTTATGAACAAGACTGGCTAGTTGATCAAACGCGTAACATGAATATTACACAAAATAACATGGACGCCGCTCGTACGTGGTTAACAGATATGGGAAAAGCAGCCGAAATGAATGGTATGCTAATTCAATACTGTATGCCATTACCAATGCATTTCTTACAATCTACCGAAATTAAACCAGTTGTACAGATTCGCACAAGTGATGATTATGAAACAATGAATTACCAATGGTCCATGGCAAGGAATAATTTGCTTGCATGGTCGTTAGGTATGATGCCTTTCAAAGATACTTTTTACACGACTGCTGTACAACCTGGTTCTAGAAAAGATAAATGGGAACCTACACCAGAGTTACAAGTACTTGTTGCTGCGTTATCTGCGGGACCTGTTGGACCAGGTGACAGAATCGGGTATCATAACAAGACTAGAATTATGGCAACTTGTAATAGTGATGGATTATTAGTGAAACCGGATCGACCTGCATTTCCAATAGATCGTATGTTCTTACCTATAAATCAGAGAATCGGACAAGTATGGAGTACTGTGAGTACGGTATCAGGATTTACGACAACGTACTTGTTTGCAGCGAATATGACTGCACCAGTAAATGTTACAAAACAAGATCTAGGTTTGGATGAGAAACATACGCATTTTGTGTATAATTATTACACAAGAACTGCGCAAGTGTTTGGAAAAAGTATTGCGTTAGAGTTTGGTAAACCAGTGAGTGTCAACCAGACGATACCTATTCAATACTTTGTTATTGGGCAAGCAAATGATCAAGGTGTAGTACCACTTGGAGACTTATCCAAGTACATCACAATTAGTCAACAACGAGTGAAATCGTTAACATTTTCACAAATAGATTTTGTACAAGGAAAAGAAGAATTCCATGTTGGATTTATTGTCGATGGACAAGTTATCACCAAACAATGTTCTCGTTCAACTGTAAAACTAGAGAACAAAAAGATAATCTGCTAGATTTATTGTTCCATTAAAGACATCATGAGCACTTTTTGGAGTTCTACATCTTCATCTTCGTTGTAGCGGAATCTAGTACGTCTAGTTTGTTCCTCGTGCAATTTTCTCTTTCTTTCCTCTTCATCGTGCGCTTTTCTCAACTCACTGAAACTTGTTTCAGAACCAGTAGCCGCACTTGCATACTTTGTCTTTGGTTTCGGTACAGGAACGTCCATAAACTCATCATTTAGAATTGCAAATAATGCCTGTAATCTCTTATCGACTAGTACAGCATTACCCATGAGTTCTTTCTTGTTGTTTGGTTCCATAATCTCTTCTGCTGTCAAGTTCAAATATCTACTTAATTTTTCTGTTGCCATTTCCAATTGTTCAATATTATCTTCCCAAATGGTTTGTGCCATTTCTTTCATCTTTTTCGTTGGGAAATTTCTTACACCTTGTAGTACAGCAGGGTTCTTTTGTGTTGTAGAAAAATCAAACAAGTAGAACCCGAACGTGTATCCATACTGTAATGCTTTTCGGCATCTGAACAATGTATCTGTTGCATTTTCCAACATTGTTGTTTCTGTCCATGCAGAATTGGGCATCATGACCAATAAATCTTGAATTTTTTCTTGTAACATTTGTCGTAGTTCTCCCTCTTTTTTTCTTGAATCTTCATGCGTCTTATAACGTGTATAGTAATGCATGTAGCGTTCCAAAGCACCACGAGCATCGTCTTGATTATCACTACCTTTGTATCTTCCACAATTATGGGCACCTTCCATTTTACCTCCACATTGCCAACACCAATGTTTTCCACATGAACAGGCCATGTGGTTACAACCTCCATTCTTTTCTACTGATTTCCTACAATAGGGACATACTTTTGTATTTGCACAAATCCTAATAGTTTAGCATTACGAAACACTTACCAGTTACTTGTTTCGGAATCATCTTTACATTTTGTTGCCCATGCTGATGTCATTTCACACGTAGCGGGTAAATGTGGTTTTCTAGCGCATGCAAAGCAAAACTCTTCTTTACATACACATTTTACTTCCACTGGAGCATTCACACCCAAATTGGTTTGTACACTATTCGTTAGTTGTATCAGTAAAAACATACCAATTTCCACAACATGGTGTACT
>JAESGV010000866.1_pt1 | contig 13072 bp, 16 predicted proteins | sample 9269781 | NCBI WGS metagenome assembly JAESGV01 (sample SAMN15741586, study PRJNA653496) | algae metagenome | isolation source: Tildeniella torsiva UHER 1998/13D and co-occurring heterotrophs from... | place: Slovakia: Slovak Paradise National Park, Hrabusice, Kosice Region | collected 2000-01-01 | reverse complement strand
AACACCTTTTGGAAAGTATTGTAGCTGCGTTACAGGATCAATAAAGAACGAATCCCCAGATGATATTGAGACATATGTTACTGCAGTGGAACATGTTGACACTAAAAACGCCAGCACAGCCAAGCTCCCTACAGCCATCATCTACTGTAACCCAATTTCTAAACACAACAAAGCGCGCTTTTTCTAACGAATTGAGTAAAATTTGAAGTTAGAGTTACACATTCAAACTGCGTGAGAAGACCTCAGTGTGACACTTTATTTCTCTTGTTGCACAAGCAAAGCAGCGGACCAATAAACAAAGCGCAAAACTCTATTTCGAATAATAGAAACCCCGTATATCAGAATTGTTTGCCCGCAATATTTTTAATTTTACCGGCTCTTATCACATGACACCACTAGCAAGCTCGCAAGTAGGCCAAGTTCAAAGCCTTCCTCACGGTGACGAATCGCTTGCCCCACATGCATGCAGGTACGTTTTTTAATGCTCGCTAACCACATAGTAATTGTAAGCACGGACACAGAAAATGCGACAGAAGTAACTTTTAAAAGCATTTAAATAACATTTTAGAATTGCCTACGTGTGGGTACTGTGCCGAAAAACGAAAGGCATGTTCATTTGACGAACCTCCTCAAAAACGGGGTCCAAAAAAACGCGATGGAAAAGACAAAGCACGGTTCCAGCCATACAACTCACCCGAAGCACCAAGACAAAATAACGATGCAGTGCGCGACTCAAACTATCAATTTTTCCATTTTCATCAAACACCTTCGGCTCAAGCACCGCAGATGCAACCTTCCGTAAACAGTAACCACATAGCGTCTCCCGTTTTCGCGAATAATACAAACTTTAACCAACAAATACCGATCACAAACCAGTTCAATTCTATGCAAAAGAACTTTAATCCACCGCAATATGGAAATGGCAACATGTACACGCAAGACAATTTCAAACAAGAAATGCAGTTTAACAGTTCATTCTTACCTATTCCACCAGTCACAACACCACCACAAAGCAGTCCATATTATCAACAATCATCACCGATTGTGAAGACTGAACAACGGTTCCCATCACCAACAAGATATTCTATATCACCCAACACCCAAAGTTTGTTTAGTAACAATAGTCCCAGCTCGTTCAATGATAAGGATATGGGAAATCGTCAAATACAAAAACTACCGCCAATGTCGGCACTGCATCAGCTGCCACAATCGGCTCCTCAATTATCACCAAGTGCACTATTAAGTCAATTTCACTTTTTATATTTGAACACTCCAGTGGTTGACAAAAGAAGAGCAGAGTCCATTTTAACTTATATTAGTACGCATCCACACAACACTTCCAAGTTTATACCAACGAGTGATGACATTGCTCTGGTATTAGCAGCACAAAGTATGTTCTATTTCCGCCCATTAACAAATATAGGTCGGTTCTTCAAACGATACCAACAACGAGCTGACGCAAATAGATGCTTTGTTAAAAGTAGAGAATTAGTTTCCCAATCATTCGATCACGTACTCGTCAACTTTAATCTTGTTGCAACATTTGCCTATTTGGCAATCTATTTGGTTGAAGATGGAGAAATAGATGTTGCAACATTTTACACCGACTGTGTAGCGAGTTATTGTCGCAGAATTCAAGGTCGTATAATTGGAAAAGATTTAGAATCGCATTTGCAACATGTAAGAAACAAGTATGTAAACTTGTTAATGTGTACTGGATCACATTATATGAAAGACGCCTACGATCTCGGGTACTTGTTCAAGTGCTTTATTCTTTCACACTTTTTGTCAAAAGAATATCGCAAATTGAACGATTGTCTAGTCGTAGACGAAACCAAAGATAGTACAGGACGTATTATCGATATGATAACAGAAGATGTTTTTACAGGATCCAACTTGTTCAACATTACTGAAACTATTGTTGACAAGATCACAGAAAAGTGTCAACAAACGTTCAACTCGGCAGACATGAGACCAGAAGAAGATATCTGCAATAAGACCATGATGGCGTTAGTTATTGCACAAGGATTAAAGTTACAAATGCTCCACGTCTCAGGTAGAAGTGGTATTGAAACAGCAGACTATCTTACAGCGTTGATGGGTACTGCTACATTCAACTATTCCTTGTACGTTGTTGCTCAACCATGTGCGATAGCCATGTTGACTCACATACGAGCTCTTGAAGCTGGAGTTGGAGATCAAGCACAACTTTTAGAATTGGTATGTTAAACTGAACTATTATTGACAATTATAGTTGAAGAAAGATACAAGAGCGATGGTTCTGCTCATGGAAAAGTACAAAAAGGCAAAAACACACTTTGCTGCACTAAAAGCACGTGCAGAGAACATTATCACATTCTTGGAGATGAATCAAGAAAATGGAAATATTAAATTACCTCCAACTACAATCAAAGATGACCTTCCATTAATAGGTCAACATATAGGCGATACAAGCACAGTGAACGACGAAGAATTAGAATTGTTTTTGGTTGAATTCTTAATGAACGATGCATTGTCAAGCATGAACCGTAGAAACAGAGGAACAACTCCAACAGACGAAATACTGTTCCTGTAATATTAAACATATTTAAAAGCTTTTTTCCTGCTCTATTGTAACCCTTGTCAACAGTCAAAATAGATAGTTCAAAAATCATCAACTGCAGTAGCGACACAACCACGACAAGAAACAATGTCAAACAAAGAAAAAGTAGACTTGAAAGTTGTACTACTCGGTGACAGTGGAGTTGGTATGGATCTTTAAACCAAACGCTAACGTAAAGGCAAAACATGTTTACTTGTACGGTTCCTAGACAATTCGTTTGGCGATACGAGAAGCACTATTGGTGCCTCTTATTTTAAAAAGACAATTAATGTTAGAGAAAAAACATATCAAATGGGTTTATGGGATACAGGTAAGTCGTTATGAACACCGTCCTCACACTTGAAGCCGGACAGGTATAGAAAAAATTATTTTTAACATTATAAAGGGTTTGTTGTTTATATGCTCGCGAACTAACATTTAATAGAACGATATGATTCTCTAAGCTCGTTTTATTGTAGAAACGCAGGAGCGGCTATAATAGCATTTGATTTAACTGATAGAAACGCTTTTGACAACATTTCAAAGTGGGTGAAGAAATTGCAAACAAGTGGGCCCGAAGATAACTGTTTTATGGTACTTGTAGGTACCAAGCGTAAGATCAATCAAATAATTCCTAACAATTTCTAGTGGATCTAGTTGGTCAAGCAGAACGAAAAGTTACAGTTAGCGAAGCATCAAACATGGCGAAAAATATTGGCGCGGTAGCATACATTGAATGTAGCGCCAAATCTGGTGCAAACATTGACCAATTATTTACCACAGTTATCAATAGATACGGCGACATTGCACAGACACCTTCCACACAAACTACTAGTCCTAGTAGTGTTTCTATTAGTAAAGATCAACCTCAAGAACCTGCCCAGAAAACTGGAGGATGTTGTTAATAAAGATCAACCTTAGATGCCGCCAAAGTTGAAACCTGTTGTCCCACCATCAATTCCTGAACCAGTTCCTAGAAAACCTCCAAGGCCGATAACAAACGCTCTTTCGTTGCGAGAAAGAGATATTCCACCAATTAGCTTTGACGAGATTAGAAAAGTGTGTAAATTTTATCAAGATAAAGGTACATCGTGAGTATTTTGCTAATAAATATAGGAAATGGAGAATACGGACCTAAGTCGAAGTCAGGCAGGTACTTGTTCGATGTTACCGAAGTAAGCTAGATGTGCAATAACATCTAACCAATAGGAAGTGATCAAAATGCTAGATGCGTTGGAAGCACAGAAATCAATCGAAACAAAAGTACAGAAGCAAAAGCTGGAAGAATCAGAACAATCATTACACGATTGGAATACAGTTTTCGAGAAGAAACCTCCAAGCGGGATAAAGAAAACAATTCTACGGAGTGAAGATCGGATTAAACAATTAGAAGAAGAGTTGAGACAAGAAAAACTAAAACATAGCGCAGCTGAGAGCTCAATGCTAAAATTAGTGCAACAACATCATGAATCTTCGAGAAACACGCTTGAACAATCAGTAAAACACCTGAATGAAAAGATTGAAGATCTAAACCGCACCTGGAAAGAGAAATATGAAGAACTAGAGATAAAATACAAGAACAGGTCGAAGAAAAAAGAGAAACACATCGCATCTCCTAAAGTTCAGAATTAGTTTAATTTTCATTGTCTCGTGTTGGTGTGTATTCAGTATTTCCGGAAGCGCTAAATGTACTAGCCCACATTTGTAAATCTTGTGGAGTTAAAGGTTCTTTCGGTAATTTACATTGACTGTATGCTACACATACATTCAAAGCTAATACAGCAAGCTTTGTACCTGCTTTACCTCCTTGTACACAACCAGCAGTCTCAGTTGCACCGTACGTATAGTATCTATATTTGCATTCATCGAACAATGGACCTACTTCTCCACTTTCTGCATCTTGTACTGCTTCACTCATACAATCGATTTGACATGTGATACTCTTTCTCCTATTTTTTTTGCCAATAAAATATCGAACAGCAGGTTGGTTATTCCTATGAGGGCCCAACCATAAATACTTGTCGGTGACAGTCATTGGTAACTGTTTCAGTGTACTAGTTTTACCTTTATACGCTGCTGGAATTTGTTGCAATGCATCAGCGAATAGTTTTTCGTATTTTTTTCTTCTCTCAATTGCTTCTCTTCTGTCTTGTTGACGTTTCTCGCGAGCTTTCTTTGCTTTTTCAGTTTTTTCATGTCTCTTCTGTTTTCTGGCCTCTTTCACTGTCTTTATTTTTTTAGCTCTCTTTTCTTTTGCTTCTTTCTGTTTCTTCACTTTTTCAGCCTTTTTCGAAGCAATCTTGCTAGCATTTGATCGTACTTTGTTCGCGCTTTCGCCATTCTTTTGCGTAGCGCGTAGTTTATTGGGCTCTTCGTTTTTGCGAGCGACGACTACACTTCTTTGTGTACTTGGTGCTGTTTTCTTCTTCAGTGGAAGTATTTCTAACTTTTTCTGCTTTACACCAAGCACGCTTTCATGTTCTGTACCTTGCTTTTGAGCCTCCCAATCCGCTGACTGTGAGCCAGGATCTCCTGCGTAAATCACAGCGATGAGAACAAGAACAAAAATAGTGGGCAGCAGAAAACGCATGTCTTGTTTGCGTAGTTTACCACTGTCAAACGTCAGACATATCAAATGTCGATGGTACTTACAGAAATGGTATATTTTATAAATTCGACTTGCAAGTGCTGCTTAGCTCATGGTGAATTCACTCTCGTACTCGCCTGGTCGGGTGCAGAAATAAATTATGTGCTAACACTAGATTTCATAACGTTCATCATAAATAGATATTTTAGCTAAACGATCGCGCTTAAATCAATCACATCGAGTCAAGGCCAAACATAGTGAATTGATTTTCGTTAATTTTTAAAAATAATGAGGAGCTCCTCCACAGAATTAATTAACAAACATCATCACAGCTCATTGATATACGCAGTACGACTTGCTAAATGAACACTGACAGTTCAGTGAACTATAACAACATGGAAACAATAAATGCAAATGTAGCCCACGATTTGTCGAATATATGTCAGCATTTTGAGGTACGAGAAGAATCCTTGGAAGATTTGTTAAGAGTAGGTCTGTTAAGAACCGAAAATAGCACTAGAGTTCAAGCAATAGACAATGAGATCACAACTAGCGTAGCGAAAAACAAACGCTTCAAAAGAAAGAGCAAAATACATCATACGCAAGTTTATAAAGTTAGATTTGAACCACCATCCTATAACGATCAAATGCCTCAGTCACCAAAAACAATGCAGAGTAATAACACATTTGAATCAAATGAGTATAATGCCTTTGCAAGAGGAGAACACAAGTCTCAAAACCAAGGAACAAAAGAGTTTTTTCACCAATATAATCCTGATAATAAAAAACATCGGTAACTGTAGTCACGTACAACTAAGTAGAACTTTACAGCGGTGTATTAATACAACTCGGTTGATCGGCACATCAAAACACAAAAAAGCGAAGAAGTATGTCATACAAGATTAAGCAGTTGTTGGAAAAGCAAAAAAGGTCTACAATATACACACTACATGGTTCGCAAAACTTAGAAGAAGCGTTGGACGCAATGTCAATGCACAGAATACATCATTTGCCTATTGTACAGCAAGGAACAGCAAAAGAAGGCGACTATGGCGTTTTAGAAGGTATAATTTCAGATCGAGATCTACGATTAGTCACCCAATCACCACTGTACTATGATGGAGCCAATCAAAAGGGCGACAGACACAGTAAAAAGAACATTGAATCACTTGAGGAAGGCTTAAGCGAACTAAGTAAGATTAATGAAAGCGTATTAACCCTTGTTTAGTCAAGTCATTGTCTGACCATACTATAAGCGAAGTTATGACGAAAAAAGTATTTACATTGCACGAAGATGATGAAGTCATCAAGGCAGTACGTCTTATGAGAGAAGCGGACATATCGGCAATACCTATTGTTAGAGATAACAACGCATTGGTCGGTATCGTATCAAGAGCAGATATGCTTGAAGAATTGATTGGGTTTTTGAAACAATAAAATGTAAATTATGGCAAGATCTATACTTTATAAAAGTTTGGATGATAATTTTCTGCCATTATCTTTTTTACAGCCCGATTCATTGGCTTAGGGCCACACAAGTAGATTAATGACTTATCCGAACCTACTTGCATAAAATCTTTTATCATTTTTTCGTCGATATATCCTCTAGTACCATTCCATTCAGACCCTGGCTGGCTCAGCACTAGCTGTAGACTGAAACTTGGAAATTGCTGTGCCCACTCACGAAGTGTATTCACGAATATAATATCATTCTCTGTCTGGTTCGCGTAAAGCAAGGTGATCTTTGTTTGTGGTGTTTCTGTCAGAATATGTTGTATCAAGGTCATGAAAGGTGCTATGCCTACCCCTCCTGAAATGATGCCAATATGAGAAAACTGGTTCTTATCATACACGAATTTACCTCTAGGAGGAGATACTGAAACAGTTTTTCCAATTTCCAAATTTTTCAAATAGTTTGGCATCAGACTTGTAGGGTAAACTTTGACAATTATTTCGAAATATCCCTCTTCAGTGCCGTTAGACACTGGTGTGTAGTTTCTGCGAACCCTTAATCCGTTAATGGTTGCTGTAATCGAAACATGTGCAAATATATTATTTCCCAACGCAACATTTGGTGGCAATTCAAAACGTAATAGAATAACGGGATTGGCGACGTTTGTTGTTAATTCTGTACGTTTGATTAGTTTGCATTCTTGGGTTAGAAACGGACTAACTAGTGCGCTTCCCATGAATGTCAAAATACCAGATAGTGTCCTCATTGTTTTTGTTTTTGGCTAGGAAAACAAGTAGCGTCCGATACGCAATGTTGTGATGGTGTCGCCGCTTTTAATTTGAACTGTAAAGTTGGCTGCTCAAACTCACGCAATGGCAAAACACCAATTCCAGCCTACGGTTCTTACAGCTCCAAAAGCTCACGGTGCTTTTCTTTTCGTTTATTTCGACGAACAGTCAAAGAAGAAGACAAATGAAATATTAATATCATGCTGTGGCGTTAGTAAATTAGTCAAACAAACAATGAAAGATATTCGTTGTTGCCAATTAGAAGATGCAATAGGCGATGAATCAGATTTGGAAGTATCAATTGCGTTTGGAATAGATTTCTTATGTAACTACATTATTCGACAACATAGGACTGACTTGATATCATATCCCTCAGATCTAATTGGAGAACACGGTGGCATGCCAAAAACTAATGGCGACTTATTTTTACACGTGAAATCAGAAAAAGTTGACGCGTGTTTCGATATGTGCAACAGTTTTGTCAAATTCTTGCGTTCTAGAGGACTAAATTTTACATGTGATCATGTATCAGCTTTTTCATATAGAAAGAATTTGTACAGACGAAATAACTTTGCTCGAGACTTTTCCAACTTTGAGGACGGTACTGCAAATCCAAATGGAGAGGAGTTGAAGATCAATGTGTTATCATCAAACACGAAACCAGCAGGCTCATGTTTTGCATTAACTCAAAAATGGATACATCGAAGACTACCTTGGTTTGAGGCTCAAACACTGGAAGACCAAGAACAGGTGATAGGAAGATCGAAAATAGAATCAAAAGAATTTGAGATAAAATCACCAAACTCCCACTTAGCTCGCATTACCATCACTAGTCAGACAGATCCAGAAGAAGAACTAAATGTCGTTCGACAAAGTCAGTCTTTTGGAGATGTGAACGAACATGGTCTGTTATTTATTGCATTTTCTAGTGACTTGGAGAGAATAGATAGAATGTTGTACAGAATGGTAGGAAAAGATAAAATCAATGGAAAAGATGCACATCATACAGACCATATTATGAAGTTTTCCGATTGTGTTACTGGTCAATACTGGTACGTGCCATCTACAGCAGAGTTGGAATCTGGAAAAATACTTGACAACTATCTGAAAAGTAAATTGTAAAATTTAATGATTTTCATCGGTGCTTTCTACAATGGCGTCAACTGTTGATTCTGGTTGAGGCTCTTCAGAAGACTGCGGGGTCGGTGTTTGTAGTGTTGCTTCTTCTATCTTGTCTACAACAGGCATTTTCTCTTCAGCAGGTGGTTCTATTATTTCTGTAGATGATGGAGCTTCAACACCTGGTGTCTCTTCATTCTTTTCTATAACACTCTTTACAAGCGTTGGTTCTTGTTCCACTGATTCTGTTGTTGGTTCTACTACGATTGTATCTTCAACTATCGGTATTGATTCTTCTGTTGCGGTAACAGGCTCTTCAGTTGCTGGAGGTTCTTCCTTTGATTGTATAGGCTCTTGTTCTACTGCTGCACTTTCAACGGCTGGCTCTTCAGTTAGTATAGCAGTTGTAGATGGTTCTGTTACTACTGGTGGTTCAACAGTGATTTGCGTGATTTCATCTTTTAGAATTGGAGAAATCTCTGACTCCTGCGTTGGTTGTGATACAACTTGTGCAGCTCCTGCTGTTATCTGTTCCCATGCTTGTCTGTCATTACATTTCTCTTGAATAAACTTGTACGCTGGATCTGTTTCCATTTCTACTTGATAAAGTTCCAAATAGTTACTAACCAACAAGTCACATGCACTGGCCATCAAATTCAAGTGATTACTAATGTACTCTTGTTGTGAAATGTTTCTCTCTGGTGGTGGTGAACAAATGACATGTCCAAACACTGTTGCAATATTTACACTTGCCATCATGTTTGTCTTGCTGTACAAAGCAAGATGGTAGAATGAGCAGAGACAAAATCTCAAAAAGTATTGGTTAATCAATGGTAAACTCTCTATCACTTGTCTAAACTGGTCTATGGAACCTTTGCATGATGTGTATGCGTTATACATTGAATATGGAATAATGGGTTCTGGAAGTTCACGCAAAAAGATTTTTAACAATCCTCCTGTGACATGTTCATCCAAATTTTCAGCCAATACCAAGTCTGGACCTTCTATTATTGTTAGTCATAAATGTTATAACATACTAGTATCAGTCTCTGCAATATAATCTTTGATTTTTTGTTGGTTTCCACTAATTCTATAGATACCAACTGTTTCTAGATGACGTTCCATAATTCTACAAATACATTTGAAAATGACGTCGGGTATGATCATGTTCTTGTATGCATCTCTACTCATAAGGTCATCCAAGTTTACTCCAAACACGACATGTTTCAACGCCTAAATAGTTAGTCATTGTTTCGAATAACGTACTTCATCACTGTAACGAGCATGTACGCTCATTTTGATTTTACCAGCTGCCTTGACATCTGTATAGGCAGAACGCAATGCGAAAAAGTCATCCATATCGGAACTTCTCCTAGCGTTTTCAATGTTAAGTTTGATGTAACCAAACATGTCTTGACCAGTTGTTATCCGATTGTCATCCAATACTGCAATAACAATTTCTGCTGGTGTGATGTCTACCTTACTGTATTGTTAGCCAGAAAAAATACGTACAATGAGAATTTTTTGTTGTATGATGGGTTCAAGGAGGCAACGGCTTCAGTGCTCTCACATACTCCTCCTACTAGAATTTTTACATATGGATTGGGTGCAGCACTCGTACCTTCCACTGCTGGTAGTGCGACTAGTCCATTGCATTCCTTAACTGTGAAATGGTTAGTACTGTTGTATGTGACTTACCAACTATGGTTACAATGGCGCTTCCCATCATTTGAAGTGGGGAGGAAACAGGTGAAGAGTCGTCTGGAATAGCCATACTAAAGCCACTAATAACACTTGGTGATGGTGTTCTTGACCTTCGTCTATCGCTATTATGATCTATTGTTCCTAAACTCAACGATATTTTGGGTGATGCTTGCTCTGGACTCTGAAAACTAAATCCTGTTTTAAATGAAAATGAAAGTCTCCTAGAAGACCTCTGTGACTGCACGCGTTCAACTGTAGAGTTAGACCTCTTTCGTGGTGATGGTGGCGATACAGAGTAAGAGTTTGGAGACGAAGGACTTTCTGGACTTGTTGTGTCGACGTCTTCCTCGTCTAAAAATTGATACAACGATTGGTCGTCTTGGAGCCATTTTTCACTCCCACATGGTTTTATAAAACCTCTTTTCTGCATCATGTGTGCTACTCTAACTGCGTGTTGATTTGTTGTGTTTTGTTTAAACGCTAGCCACGTTACGAGTTCGTTTCCGTAAAAACATTGTTTGTAGCTTTTGAGGTGATGTATTCTGTTTTTTCTTGGGACCCCTGTTTCTGGATGTTGTGCTCCATTATACAAAAGCTTGAGTTGTCTCTCTGTTCTAGGGTGCACTACAAAGTCCGGAATAACTTCCAGTAGAGCAAAGTCTGACACACTCATTCACAGAAGTTTTTAGGTGGTCCCTCTGTTTCTGATGCTACGTCAAGTAATTTGCGATTGACGCATGACATGCTTCGTATCTTACAAAACCCATCAACACTTGGTGCGACGCTGAGCACAATACATACCATACGCACCGATAGCTGGCCTCAGCTGAGTTGTAATCTTTAAATTCTTTTGTGCGTGTTCTATTAATACTTATTTGAACAAACAACACCATCAAGCATGAGGTCGTTAGCAAACAAATGTCTGGTTATCGCTGAAATGTCTGCCAAGTTGTCGGAATCACCCACTGCGGTAGTGCAACGCGCAATAAGCTATCTGTCTGCTAATGAAAAAACAAATACATCAGTACAAACTTGGGTAGCCTTCAGTGACTCACCACTAGCAAAAGATTATTATTATTCGTTAGATTTGTACTTGGAGCATAAAGTATTTGAGTCTTTACCCGTGGAAAATGTACTTCCGGTTCTGGCAATCAACGCACGCAAACTACATCAAATTAACAGTTTGATTTCACGAATACGATCTATAGGTATAAACAAACTGTTGGTTGTATCTGGTGATGAACAATCAATGCTTGGAACTCAAGACAATAGATCCGATTTTATTTCGACTTTAGATTTCCTTAAACAACATCAGACAGACAATGACTTTGACATCTTTACTGCAGCACAATCGTTTGGCGATTTGGAGTATTTGGAAGAAAAGATTGAATATGGGCCCAAATACGTCATAGGACAGCCCATTTATCATGAAGAAGAGTTCAAACGCTTTATTACAGACTTTACTCAAATGAAAGTTGAACCTCCGTTGTTGATGTGCGTAACACCTCTTTCTTCTCGAAGATTACTAGAATCCATCAAGGATGTAACTGAACTGCGGTTGCCAGGCGACATTTATGCAAGAATGAGTACACTTGACGATGCCACATTGAGACAAGAAGGTATTGAGCTGTCAAAGAAAAACATTAGGTCATACTTTAATGTGTACAAGAAATTGACTGGAATTTACGTTTACACGTGGTCTGTATCCGTTCTTTCCAGTATGTTGTCTGAGATAGCGGCATGTGTTGAACGAAACAAACAAAATGAGTAAATTTGACTGGAGATGACACAACTTAACTCAAGCTAACAAGCAAAGACAGTACAGATTGTCAAAAACAGACGTTTCGACAGCAATAAATATTATTTGTAAAGACTTTGCTTCAATGAACGCAAGACACTCTTCAGGTGTACATGGTCACAGACGGCATAATAACGACAGAGAAAACAGAAACACACCACGTTCCTCGGGAAAACCGTATAACGACTCCCTAAGTGATAGAATCAAAGCAAGAGAGCAACTAAAATTAACACAAAAACAATTAGATTTAATATGGGGAGAATCTCCAAACGAAATATCATCATCCGATAGTGACGACGATGGAAAGAAGCGAAAACATTCACGGAAAAAGAAACGAAAAGTATCTAGCAGTGATAGCGACTCCGACGACCATAAACGAAAGAAGCGGAAACGAAAACACGATAATCACCGTGAAAAGAAGAGTGAACCAAAATCACAAGATATTTCTGACGACGAATTTGATACTTATGCTAGAGTGCCGCAGGTTGATACTGACTTTGGTCCGCAGCAATTGCCTACTGTTAAAGCAGATGTAAAATATAGCAGCGACATGCTACCTGGTGAAGCCTCTGCTATTGCCAAATACGTGCAAGAAAACAAGCGTATCCCTCGCAGAGGTGAGGTTGGCCTCTCTTCAGATGATATTGAACGATTTGAAACATTGGGTTATGTCATGTCTGGATCTAGAAACCAAATGATGAATGCAGTTCGTTTAAGAAAGGAGAATCAAGTAATAACTGCAGAAGAGCGCAAACGTATGACACAGTTGGCGATAGAAGAAAAGACAAAGAAAGAAAACAAAATTATTCAACAATTTAGAGAAATGGTCAAAAATGAATAAATATAAAGTGAAAAGAAAAAGAATGAACCACAAGAGTCATGGCGGAACAAATCGTCAAGAAAACTAAACGTTAAGAATCTGAGGATCAAAATTATTTACAGTTGATTAAGATCGTAGCCATGCACTGGCTATTAACAGTATCTGTTCTGCTTCTCGCTAGCTCTCGATACGATTGCTCTTTGATTACGACCCTGTTAAACA
>JAESGV010000865.1_pt1 | contig 13074 bp, 13 predicted proteins | sample 9269781 | NCBI WGS metagenome assembly JAESGV01 (sample SAMN15741586, study PRJNA653496) | algae metagenome | isolation source: Tildeniella torsiva UHER 1998/13D and co-occurring heterotrophs from... | place: Slovakia: Slovak Paradise National Park, Hrabusice, Kosice Region | collected 2000-01-01 | reverse complement strand
GTTCGAGAGTACAATGCAATCCGATTCTGATGACGAGTTTTAATACTCGTGTGTTGTATATTTGTAATAAATTGTATATAAAGTTGGTTTATTCGCCCGTTTGGTGCCCGTCTATTTAGTGTGATTTCGAATGTTTAACAGTTGTTTCTGGTACTACATTTTGTTCAGCGACTTCTCTTCTTTTCGCGACTATTTTCTCATCTACTTTTCGCATCCACGCGCCCTATCGTTTGTCAGTATTTAACACGCTAAACGCACTTGTTTTATACGATGTAGACACTCAATATAGTCGCCTAAAAGGTCTTGACATTGCGAAAAAGGATCATTCACGTGGTTTACGCATTGTTTATAGTCTGTCCAATGTGGGAAACATCGTCCATTTCGTGATGACATACCAAAGCCTGAAGACATGATCGTTTGTGCGTTTGATTGTGAGTTGACTGCAAAGTTTACTAGGCAAAAACTTCATGTCCCAAGCTAGGCCATCATCGTCGCATGTACAAAAAAATCTGACTGGCGCGATAAAATCTGTAAAAACAACACAACAGAATCCGTTTCACTCGCACGAAGCCTTTCAATACTTACTAAAACCAGAAAAACCAAATTCTGATTTTAAAGGTACTCGCAATCGCGTAAATTGACCTTTCAGAACTTCTAGAGGGCGTATTCAAAGGCGCATGTACAAACAATGTAAATAGTACTCAAAAATACCAGTTGCCGTTGGCTCGTTTTCGCATACTCTTACAAGATTTTAACGTGATTGGAGATGGTTCACTAGCACCACGCGATGTCGATTTAATATACGTTTCTGTGACAGGGACAGGGAATGAACTCAATTACGAAATGTTTGTTATTTGTTTATTCGAAGTCGCAGCCAGGAAATATAAACAAAAACTAAAAATCGAACGAAAAGAAGAAGCAATGAAACTATTATGCGTACGTTGATGAGAAAAAGGTATTAAAAATAGGAATCTATTGCGACAAATACAACTCATTTAACAATGTACTTGAACGCGATGCCACATGCACGTTTCACGGATGATTATCAAGTAGAAAGAATTTTCTGGATCAATGAAAAATCACTCCAAAAAGTATGTGTCCTAATACTCACTAACAAGTAGATTTTCACCGAGTTTAGTGAAGTACATGTCAATGAAGAAACATTTGAGAAACAACCCGTATTAAAAATGGACGCGTTCAAAAAGTTTGCAACGATATACAAATTCCATCCATCACCACTTTCTCACGCCGATATCATACGCGTACGTTTTTATAAAAATTCTAAAAAAAATAGTTTTATAAATCATTTTTCGATGATGAAGATGAAGGTGGCGACAGAGAACTCTTTTTAAAATATTACGAGTTTTTCGATTGCCTGACGCGCATCGCGATTTTTATTTATTCGAAACCACAATATAATTCTTTGACAAATGACGCCATGCGTGTGGAAACGTTTTTGGCAACGTTACAAGAGCCGTACCATAAAATGTTTGCCGTAACCATGCAGGAAGATCAATTTGATTTATCAACCATTGGGAATCCAATAGTAAAAAGTTGTACTCCTCCACAAGGTCCACATGACGGTGGAATTGAAATCTTTATCAATGGATTCAAATTTGACCGTCGTTTAGGAGGCGTGTATTGCCGTTTCGGCAAAGCGTTTGTAAAAGCCACTGATGTCACAAATAATCGAATTACTGTTCGACCACCACCAAGAATAGAGACAGGAATTTTGAAACCTGATATAGGAATCGAGTTTGAGCAAGGAGAGAATCACATGACTTTTATTGTGAATGTTTTTAACAAAATTGATATTGATGTATTTGTTACGAATCGTATGAATGAGCCAAAGAACATGTCTACGACATGTGCGCCTTTTTCGTACAAGGATGCCATGCCGAGCTTTGTACTCGGCCCAGAGATCATAAACGAGATGGAACCATTGTTTTCTACGTATTGTAAAATTGATGATCCGTACAATACGGGTTTGATGACGTTAGAAAAGTGGAAAACGTATAAAGGAGACATGGCTGGCATAGAGGCACTAGGTGTACAATTAGAACAACAAAAAGAAGAACAAGATGATAGTGACGAAAGAGAAAGTGGTGATATAGATTTTTACAAATTTGCACAATCTGAACGTGGTGGTTTTAAATTGAATTTTCAACAATTTCTAATGGCCAATGTATTTATCATTTTAACAAAAATGGAGGAGAAACATCCAGTAGAGTTCTTGATTCGGTTTTTGCAATTCAAAGATGAAATGAGATTAGGAACCAAGACGGTAGCTAGTGAAAATGTACAATCTGAAGAAGCTCTGCTATGGCAAGAGATTAATTCTGTGTTGAAAAGACCACATCGTATTTTTGATATCTATTCTGGACCTGTGCTTGTAGGTAGAGCAGAAGAGAAAGCTGGACCTGTTCTTAGTACAGCGAACAAGATTCTTATGCCGAAACACAAATTTATGCAGTATCGGCAATACGACGCTAATACCGAGAGTACTGTACTGAAACACATCTCTGTAGCGGAAACATTTTCACATTTTATACGAAGATGTATCCAATATGGTTTTGATGTTGCGGCATCCCACCAAGATCCATCTACTCGCACGCCAGTAGGTCGATGTTGGCACATTTACAACATCGCTAGAGAAAAGATTGGTGTACTGTGGGATTATCCTGGTCAGTATAGTAACTTGGATTGGCATCCACGTTCAGGCGAATTAGAGCATAAAAAGATTCTATTGACCATTTACGATGGAAATGGAACTTCTCTCAAGAGTGATTTTCTAAGTGGATACCAAATTTTCAACGAGGCAGACAGTATAGGTAAAGCAAGAGATTTAATAGAAAAGAATGGGTATCGATTAAGAACAGTGTTGTACAAAGCCTTGTAAACTTCACGAAAAACGCTGCACGAATGCACAAAGAACTCCCTAGCGAAGTTGTAGAACAAATAGTGTCGTATCTTCCAATAGAGTTCCAAACTGTAGTAACATGGGAACGAGTGAACAAACAATTTTACTATGTCGCAGAAGAATACTGGAAAACACTTTTCGATTCTGATTTTCCAACAGTATTGTTAAGTAAGAATTATCGTTTTGCATACAAGCAGCTCTATGCATACGTGCAGCGTAAAAAACCAACCAAACCATACCGCCCTGATGTTAGCATATGCGTTGCAGGAGGCGGAGGTGTTGGAAAATCCTCGCTCACAGCTAGATATGTACACTACGTGTATATTACCGATTACGACCCAACAATGTACTCGCATTATTTTTTTCTAACCATGTAGTGAAGATACATACCGAAAGAAAACAATATTACATGGAAGAGAACGTGTTCTAGATATTTTAGATATCGCAGGACCAGAAGATGACTGTGGTGTGCACAATTTGTATTTTCGCGACAGCGATGCACTTGTTCTTTGCTGTACCCAACAACAATGGGCACTAGATGAGATGGAAAACACAATGGAAGCATATTTGCGTGCTAAGGAAGAGGAACTAGGAACTTGTTCTGTTGTTATTTCAGTGAATAAATCAGATTTGAATTGGACCGAGATTTCAATGGCGCAAGTTCAACAAGTTGCGAATAAGTACAAGATAAAGCATGTGATTGAGACGAGCGCGTTGAACGGTGCGAATGTGAACAAAGTATTTGAAACAGTTGCGAATATGGCATTGAATGTAATTAGCGATCCTATCTTGGTTGACAAGTTGGAACGAGGAGAATCAATTTTACCTGTAACAAAGAAATGTAATATAATGTAGTTTAATTTTGAGCTAGCTGGTAACAGATCTAAGAGTAACGTTGGAGATAGGACGATTGTTGCGTCAAAAGAACATCAAATGAAGTTCTGCTGAACAACTCGTTATGGTTTCTTTTAAGCTGCTGGTAAACCTGTCAAGCAAACAAAAACATCATGGTGTCGCTGTCAGGGAAGATTAGGGATCCAATACCACTAGAAGATAGAATTCCACGCGATATAGTTGTTCACATAGTCTCGTATTTACCACTTAACGTGAAAACACTGCTTAAATGGGATAGAATAAGCAAACAATTTTACTCAGTTGCCACAGAACACTGGGTTACACTGTGGAACAAAGAATGTCCGTTTGCACCGTTGAAAAGAAATCACAGATTCGCTTGTATACAATGGCACGCATATAGACAACATAACGCAGCAACACTGCACCCCCGAAATGATGTTAAAATAGTCGTTGTAGGAGGAGGCGGAGTAGGAAAATCATCACTCACTACTCGCTTCATTCAAGGCGTATATTATCCGTTGTATGACCCAACAATGTAATTTGAAGTTTTATTCTAACAATTGTAGTGAAGATGCTTACCGTAAGCAAATAGAAATAAATGGAACAGCGTATATGGTCGATGTACTTGATACTGCAGGTAATCCTTTCAGATATTTAACAATCAAGGTCCTGAGGAATACAGTGCTATGCAAGACCAATACTTCCGGGCAACAGATGCAGTACTCTTGTGCTGTGACTTGATGGACTCCTCTTCGATCGATGAAATGCGAAACAAAATGGAAAACTTGTTACGCGCAAAGGACGCCGACGTTGGAACCCTGCCGATAATTATATCTGTAAACAAATGTGACTTGGGATTGACAGACGCCAATTTGTCAATGGACCAAGTTAGAGAGTTTGCAGAGGAGTACAAAATTCCACAAATCATTTGCACAAGTGCATTAGAAAATACAAACGTTACAGAAGTCTTTTCTGAGCTAGTAGCGATATCTGTAAATGTACTGCAACGACATCCGGAATGGATTCAAAAATTAGAAGACGGAGAACCTATTACGACTATGCCAACGAAAAAGAAGTGTAGTGTCATGTAAAAATTTATTGTGATTTACATCCAGATTTCTTTTCAGTTTTGGCAACAGTTTTTGGATCAGCGTAATATTTTCCTAAACATCGAACTATTGCATCAAATGTTTCATTTAGATTTTCTTGTGTTTTGGAAGAGTTTTCTATGTACCCAATACATCCACATTGTTTTGCCATGTGTTCTCCTTCTTCTTTGGAAATGACTCCCGACCCTCTATCTTCTAACTTTTTTAACATGTCTTTATTATTTCTGAGATCTATCTTTGTTCCTACAAGTAGAATTGGTGTATCAGGACAGCGATGTTGCAATTCTGGAATCCATTTTATGGCAATGTTGACAAATGAAGTTGGATTAACCACAGAAAAGCACAATACAAACAATTCTGATTGCGGGTAACTCAATAGTCGCAATCTTCCATGATCATCTGGTCCACCAGTATCTAATTGTTAGTAGTAGAAGAAAAAGCACCCCAAAAGAAAATATTAGCAGGGAATCCGTCAACGGTCAACGGCGTTGAGTAATTGTCGTAAATAGTGGGAACATAATCCTCAGGGAACTTCTTTCTAAACTGTTAAATCTTATGCACGAGTACTTACGTTGTGTAGGACACTAACATACATGTTTTACCGACGGCGCCATCTCCAGTGAATAATACTTTAAGTAGTCCGTTGTCATTCGGTTTTGCCAGGTGCAGATACTTGACAGAGCTTGGTATGCCATAGTACTGTCTTTGTTTTCGCTTTACCGTATTGTCTTGTATCAGTTTTCTAATTTCATTTTTTTGGTTCGCGATTAGTTCTAAAAGTAACTGATACAATCGATCCATTGCGCGTTTGTATTTATCATCAGAGTTTTTGTCAAGAATATTCTGGATTTCAGCAGTTTTGTTTGTGATGGCTTTGCTGTATTTCTGACTTTTATATTGTGACGTAAAATACTCTTCCCACAGTATATTGTCTATGATTTAACTCGAGTACCAATAAACTTACGTGTTGCATATTTACTGAGCGTCCATTTCTTGTTGGTAAGTATTATAGAACCTAAATCTTTTATAGGGAGGAACTGAAGTATTATCAGCGATGCTTCACCTAGTTCAGCAAAGCAATTTGGCGGGAACGTGTTACTTTGCATGTTCATGTATCGTTCTTCGTTTGTGGCATTTCAAACATCACAGTTTGCAGGTTTTCGCTTTGTGCCCAACCAGGTACAAACATCACCACTTGTTATAGATCAAAGTAATACTTTACTGGGGCTTACAGTTGTTCTTTTTTTCGCGCTTGTGCTTTCGATCAGTTGCATAGTACGCACCAGCACAACGAATAGCAGAATCAAACGTTTCCTTGAGTCCCTTTTGCGTTAACGCAGAATTCTCTACATATCCAATGCATCCACATTGTTGTGCCATATACAAACCTTCTTCATACGTCACAGGTACCATTCCTCTCTCTTTTAACCTTTCCATAATAACTTTATCTTCTCTAAGATCAATTTTTGATCCACACAACAAGATTGGAGTTTCAGGATTGTGGTGACGAATTTCAGGTAACCACTTCAAGACAACATTTCTAAAAGAATTTGGATTGACAACAGAAAACACTAATAAGAATACATCAGAACCTGGATAACTCAATGGACGAAGTCTGTCGTAATCTTCTGGTCCTGCAGTATCTAGAATGTGTGTAAATATAGATAAATAAACATACCCCATAAACCCACACTAACAGTTTTTGTATCTATCATAACATTTGCAGAATAGTTATCAAATACTGTTGGAACATAGTCCATTGGGAAAGCATTGCTATATACATTAAAAACAAAAACACGACTTACGTAGCGTATGAAATCAACATGCTCGTTTTACCAACTGCACCATCTCCAACGACCATTAATTTCATACTATACATGACAATATTCGCATTATTAGTTGGAACCAATTGTAAATACCTTACATCTCTTGGTATTCCATATACTTCTTTTGGACCTCTAGTCCACGAGTTGGATAAAATAAATTTTTTCAATTCTGTATTGGCATCGGCTAACACTTCCTTGTATCGTTGGTACATGAAATCTAACGCGTGTTTATACTTGTCGTCTTCTTTTGTTGATATCATTTTTTCGATTTGTTTCGCGTGTTTGTTAACGATTTGTTGGTACTTTTGTGAAGAGTGTTTTATGTGGAAATATTTTTCCCATAAAAGATTATCTAGATGGTAAGTATTGTTTGGATTCTTACGTGCTGCGTATTTGGAAAATGTCCAATTCTTACTGGTGAGGATTATGGATATCCAATCACGAGGTTGCAGGAATTGTAGAATATTGAACGTTGCATCACCCAACTCGTGGATGTACTCGTCATAAAAAGTACGTACTTGAGTCGACACTGGCACTGGCGTATTTTTCGATACGCCACCAGTGACGATCGCATTTTCATTTAGAGTCACCGCACTTGCAAACACGCAATCTCTTCCTAACGATTTATCGATGGGATTCCATCCTTCCGTGAGTGAGTAACCACCTGGAAAATCTTGTTTAAAATCGCATCCACCAATAACGTGAATGATTTTATCGATTTGGTACGAGATGTGACCGAAACGTGCAGTAGGAAGTTTTGGACATTCTGTGACTTGATAAGTTTCCAAATTGATTTGATAAACGGAATCGTGCACTTGTCTATTGTTACTGCAGCCACCAATGATGGTCATTACACCAGTTGAAGAATCGAGTTCTGCCGTGTGATGAAATCGTGCTGGAATGATCTTACATGGTTGTGTTGGTAACCATTGACTTGTTATGATGTCGAAAATGTGAAGATCGTTGTGGCAGAAACCTTCGTTGTCGTACCCTCCAAAAATGAACATTTTCTCTTTGTAGATAACTGCTGAGTGACCGTATCTTGGAGTTGGTTTATATTGATTTCCACTTGTTTCGATTTTAGACCACGCACTAGTTGCTGTATCGAAAGAATATAAATCGTTCGCATAACCGTTTGCTTTTCCTCCAAATATAATTAATTTGTACCCGAACGCAGCTGCTGAGTGAAAATTGCGAGCGTTTGGGGCTGTTGGTGAGATGACTTCTTCCCATTCATCTTTTGCATCTTCTGAATGTTAGTTTGTAAAACGGAGAATAGTTACTGTTGTATTTGAGTAACTGGTTTGTGAGTTGAGGACCTTGAGAACCTGAGAAAGCACCACCAAACACAAATAATTCTTCTTCTACCTGGGTTGTACTGTGCCCGAACTTGTTTGTGTTCATTTCAACGTCACAAATAAGATTTTACTACGAACAAATACATTCTTTCTTTTCTGTGGTATGCGTTACATCGATACCAATACAGTGCAATGCAGCATCAAATGCTTCGTTTAAACCAGTGCCAAAGGCAGATGCTTCCACATAACCCATAAATCCCATCTTTTTTGCCATATATTTGCCCTCTTCTGGCGTTATCATCGCTAAACCTTGTTCTCTTAACCGAAACACTGCTGCTTTATCTTGTCTTAAATCAATTTTTGATCCACACAAAACAACTGGAACACCTGGACGCCATTGCTGTAATTCTGGTTTCCATCTGTGCACAATGTTTGTAAACGATTTTGGATCATTCACGGCAAACAATAAAAGAAACACATCGCAGTTATGGTAACTTAATGGTCTTAATCTATCATAATCTTCATGCCCTGCAGTGTCTATACAATCGTTAAAATGTGGAGAAAACGCACCTACTAAATCTATAGTTACGTCTTTGTTTCCTAAAGTGTATCGTTTTAACATGACATCAAATACAGTTGGTAGAAATTCATCGGAGCCAGGATGTTGGTTGTTAAAGTGTGCTACGAGAAAACTCGTTTTTCCGACGTGATGGTCGCCTACGATAATCAAAGTCGAGATGTCTTTTTTGAATTCTTGGTAGTCCTTTGGTATTCCGTATCGTTGTTTGGGATATTTTTGACATTCAGATTCTATTAGTTCTCTTCTCTTTTGTTTCTCGATTATCGCGTGGTTTCCAGCCATTTTGTAGATGGCATCTATTGCTTGTTTATATTTATAAGACGTATTGGTTTGAACAATTTTTTCGATATCTTTTTGCTGATGCTCTTCCAACAAATCATAGGTTATCGAATGCGAAAGTGTAAGGTACTGCTTTTCCCATACAATGTTATCTACTTTGTTAGATGTGAGATATATCTAACTTTTCGCATGCTGTGCTAGGCACCAGTTCTTACTGGCTACGATAATCGAATGTAAATCTCTCATAGATAAGAACTGCAATATAACAAGATTGGCTTCTCCTAACTCGTCCAAGCATAGTTCTGCTTGTTTGCGTCTTCTAAAGATGCTTGGAATGAACACATCGTCGCCCTTTATGATGCTCATGTTGCGTGTTCCAATGATGTCTTTACAACATTTTATTTACGAGCAAACACCAATTATCGTCTTTTGGTTTGACATCATATCACGCACACCTTATTACAGCAGTGTAGTGCACCTTTCTTACTGAATTGTAATCTGTTTTTGCCGACATTTCAACATACGCAACAACCTACGCTCTTTGCCAAAAACTCTCCTTCTTCTGTTGTTATCATAGATAATCCCTTTTCTCGTAACTCTTTGACAGCTTTATACGCTTCTGTAAGATCGATTTTCGTGTTGGGCACAATATTGAGTGGATTACAATAATGAAGGTTCAACATCCCATAACCAACATGGTAAAACAGCACCAAACATAAAGGCGGCATAGAGTATAATTGCAGTAAGGATATGAACTGCAATGAACGAAATATGAAATGTCAAGCGCTTCGGCGAACGTATCCTGTTTTATTTTTTGATATTATTGTAGGGATTCGTCGTCACTCTCTTCGCTGTCTTAAAGTGTATCTTATACTACAAAGAACGACATTCGTTTTCAAAACAGGATTGAAAAAGAGTTCATATCTATACAAAGGTCTGTGAAGGTTATATCGGTGAATCTCTGTTTTGGTGATCTTGATGTTTGCATGCAAACAATCGTTTACAACACGCGAATTCTTGATTCTGGTAACATGATTGGCAAAACTTTAATAGTAACCCTCAGGTCATTATTCTATGCAGTAAAACTTAATTGGAAATAGGCCACTGCAGGATAGAATCCCATCATCGTTGCTTCTATCAGCAACCACTTTATAGGCCACTCCCAGAACTTCACTATCATCTCCTTTTTCATCTTTGCAGTAGCATTTTTGGGAAGGTACGTGTCAAACCCGAGATGTTCAATAGTTTCCCACAATGCATTCTTTGCTGCATTCATGTCGCTAGCAGGTCCCACATCAAACTCGATAGTCTTGCTTGAGTTAAAAGTAGATAACACAATTTCGCTTCTGGTGATGAGACTTGTTTGTGGGAAAGAAATTCGTCCTTCTTCTTGGTATCCCGCTTCCGTTGCGTCAATAAAGAAAGTGGCTGTGAAGCCATTTACTGGTGATATTAACACGAGTTTGTGTTTGTAGAAAAACTCTGCGCTGCCGGCGTACCCCAACGGATCTGGAGTAAATGTAACATCTCGAGTAATTTGACTCAAATCGTTGACTATTTGTGAGTGACCGAAAAAATCGTACATGTGGGGCATTGCTGGTGGAATGTACCTTGGTTCATCGCTGACTACAACTGTTCCAGCAGTGCGAGAAGTCAACTTGCTAATACGTTCCATCTCGGATTCCAACTTTTTCATATTCGTTTGGAGATGGCGCAAACTGTTATTTTCAGTGGCTCTCTTTGTGAATTTGGTGATAAAATCGATACTTTGGGCAAGTTCTTGTTTGATGTCTTCCATATTCTGTTCGTAAGCAAATGCTGGTTTGTTGATTCCATATCTGTGGTAGTACATTTTATGGAAACAGAACAAGTGGTTATCTGTGAGTTGCTCTACACTTGGTGTATGCGCTCTGTATAATTGTTTCCATAAAACGTTTTCTTTCACACATGCATGAGTGTCAAAAGCGTCGTTTCCAGTAGTTCTGTCGTTATTTTTTACTCTGATACAGTTGTGGAAGTATTTGCACACGTAGGGAATAGAGTAGTGCAAATCTGTCGCATTTATGTACTCAAACACGTGAAATAAGATGTCTGGATGGAACTGTAGGATTTGTACCTCTACTGCTGACTGTTTCATCTTCTTAGACATGAACTCCACGAACAGAAAGTGCTTGTTTTTGTAATTCTCAACTTGAAACTATCTGAAACAAACATGTCAAGACATAGAGCGTTGGGCAGACTTGCTCAAGATGACGGTAATCATAAGAGAACACGTACTAATTTTTAGACTATGATGACGACGATTATTACGATGAAACACCACCGCAGAGTACGTTTGACATGTACAACCCTATAACATTACTTAGACTCCTCTTACATGAAAGGAGGCAACAATGCACAATCGCCGCTAGATCCACAAGAAGAGGAGAGTATGTTAAAAACAACACGTTAACACTCGCGTAGGGTATTTAAATGAAGGTCTTGACTATGTATACGAACACTGTGGAGACGATTTTACTGAAGATGAAATAGTTGATGCACTACAACGCTGCGATTATTACCCAGAAGAGGCGATAGATCTATTGTACAACGAACGCGATGCTAAAAAGAAACAACAGCAACAACCAACTACGAAAAAAAAGAAACCTCCACCAAAAAAGAATCCTAATAAGGCACCAGCACCAATCAAAGCCACACCAAACGCGCCAACTCAAAAAGGTAATTTCAAACATTTTTTTAATTGTTTTGCGAAGAATCTGTGCTAACTGGTTCGTATTTATTCAATGCTATTGTTGTTTGATGATCATAAAAATATAGAACAAGATGATATACCTGAAGGCACGTTATTAGCTTCATTTGGAAGAGGAAGAGCAACACCAGTACAAACACAAAATAGACCATCGTTATTATCATCAGGAAGAGGTGTTGATCTTGGACGAGGTCGCGGACTTGCCATGGGTCGTGGTGACGCGACACCAATTTTAAATATTGGACGAGGTGGCGGAGGTATCATGCCATTGGGAAGAGGAAGAGGAATTCCCATCGTACCACAACAAATCGAAGAAGAGGAAGATGATGAAGAAATAGAGGAAGAAGAACAAGTAGAAGAGAGTGAAGATGAAGAATTGACATCAAACAACAATAGCATTGAACAAGTGCAGGAAAATGGAATCCAACCATCAGTGTTTGCACAAGCATTGATTTACCCATTATTTCCAACTAATCCAGAACAGTTTTCCGATAGATTCTTCAAGAAACAAATTCGTACAGAACTAACAACTGTAGCCAAACCAGTAGAAGAACAATTCAAGTTTGATGAACCATCACCAGATGATGTTGTCATTTCAAAAGGAAAAGCAACCATTGGAAAACAATCCGAAAATGAACCATTTAAACCCATCGTCAAGCAACAATCGAAACAAAAACCAAGAAAAGAGGAAGATGATGAAGAACCAAAAACACCTACAACTCCGAAAACTCCACAAATCAAAAAAGCACCTCCACCAGATCAAGATACGTTACAAAGAATTAACGTTGTAATTATTGGTCACGTAGACGCTGGAAAAAGTACATTAATGGGACATGTGTTGTATCAAAGTGGTGGCGTTGATGATAAACTCATACACAAGTACAAGAAAGAATCCCAACAAATTGGAAAATCATCATTCCATTATGCGTGGGTTATGGATCAAAATGCAGAAGAACGTCAACGTGGAATTACAATGGATATTGGCGTGAAACATTTCGATACACCACACAAACACGTTACTATTCTAGATGCTCCTGGTCATCGCGATTTCATTCCAAAAATGATTACTGGTGCAGTACAAGCCGATTTGGCCATTTTGGTCATTGGATCAACCAATGGAGAATTCGAAGCAGGATTCAAAGATGGTGGTCAAACTCGTGAACATTTGATTTTGGTACGTAGTTTGGGAGTTTCCAAAGTACTAGTCGCAGTCAACAAGATGGATTCCGTCGAATGGTCACAAGAACGTTTCGAACAAATTCGTACCGAATTAACACAATTTTTGAAACAAATTGGACTCACTGATGCGCAATTTGTACCAGTTAGTGGCTTGGCAGGAGATAATTTGGCAACAAAGTCAACCAAAGCATCATGGTATGATGGTCCAACACTTTTAGATCTTGTAGATGAGTTCCAAGTACCACGTGACGAACAAGATCATCACAAACCAGTTCGTAT
>JAESGV010000863.1_pt1 | contig 13097 bp, 13 predicted proteins | sample 9269781 | NCBI WGS metagenome assembly JAESGV01 (sample SAMN15741586, study PRJNA653496) | algae metagenome | isolation source: Tildeniella torsiva UHER 1998/13D and co-occurring heterotrophs from... | place: Slovakia: Slovak Paradise National Park, Hrabusice, Kosice Region | collected 2000-01-01 | reverse complement strand
AGTTATTCAAGAAATCAGCAGCCAACTTTTGAATGTTCTTTGGGAAGGTTGCGCTGAACATCAATGTGATTCTCTTTCCTGCTTCTGGCATGTTTGTCTTCTCTACAATGTATCTCATTTGTTGTTCGAAACCCATATCTAACATTCTATCAGCTTCATCCAAAACCAAGAATTGAATGTTTGATAGTGTGACGTGACCACGATCGATCAAGTCTACCAAACGACCTGGAGTGGCAACCAAAATATCTGCACCACGAGCGCATTGTCCGATTTGGTAACGAATGTCTGCACCACCATAGACTACAATAGTTCTCAAACCAGTTCTGAATGTGAACTTGCGAGCTTCGTCGTAGATTTGAGTGGTTAATTCTCTAGTTGGGGCCAATACCAATACACTTGGTGCTGCCTTTCTCTTTGGGTATCCATAGTTATCATTTCCACCTTCTTCGATCAAGTTCTTTCCTGAACCTTCCTTGAGTAAACGAGCAATGGTTGGGAACAAGAATCCTCCTGTCTTACCAGAACCAGTTTGGGCGCAGGCCATCAAATCTCTACCTTCTGCAACGATTGGAATAGAGTATCTTTGAACTGGTGTTGGTTTTGTGAACTTGGCTAATTCGATATTCTTCATCAATGATGGAGGGAAGTTGGTTGTCTTAAAGTCATCGACTGGAGCGGGAACGTTCTTGCCAAATGTTTCGACTGGAATGTTCTCGTACTTGTCAAAGTTGATGCCAGAGTTGGTGTTATCTTTGAATAATTCTTCTTCTGATGCCTCCTCGCGTGTGTAACGGTCAGCTGGAGCGCCTCCTGCCATGGCGCCATTTTGAGGAGCGCCACGACTACCGTATGAGCTATTTCTATTGTATCCACTGTTTCTGTCATCGCCACCGCGTGAGCCATAACCTCCTCTTCTATCGTCACCACCACGTTGCGGTCTTCCGCCACCATATGGTTCCCAACGAGGATTTTTCCAACTATCATTACCGCCGTTGCTGTAGCCGCCACGACCTGATGTTGGGGTACTGTCATTACTACGGTTTGCAGAAGAATAGGGATTTTGGTCCCTTCCTCCACCGTTTCTATAATCATCTTCTCCTTGCTTCCTCATGAATGGAGGAACATATTTGTGGGAGTCACTTCTAGGTTCTTCGTCTCTGTATGACATGGTGTATGATGTTGTTTTTCACAGAATCAAAGTTGAACTCAAAAGCTTCGTTGAAGACTGTTAAATCTCAATTTGGACTCTTGTCCTAGTTGACCGTTGTAATCTTAATAAGAATCTCCTGCAAGCCAGCACATACTTTCGAGTTAGCTCAAAGGTGGATAATTTTTATTGGTACTCAAAACAAGTGACATTGTACCATGCTAAAAGAATCGACTGCAAATGCGGCTGTGACAACACCACAAGATATTAGACGCGAGACAATCATTGCGAATGTAGCGCGGTTCTTCGCATTCGTTTCAACAGTAGGCGTAATATTTTACAGTTTCGAGGTGAAATGGTTTACACTTCATCCTGTTCTTATGACGTTCGCGTTCACCTATTTAATATCAGAGGGAATCCTAACCGCACGCGAGATGAAGTCACGTCCAATGGATCGAAAACAACTAGTACAAACTCATTTACTATTACAGTTTGGAACACTAACGTGTGGTGGATTCGGCTTCTTAGTTATCCTAAGCAACAAAATATACTACAACAACCTACATTTTCAATCGTGGCACTCGTTATTAGGACTCGCGACAGTTGTCATCATTTGTATAGAAGTATTAATTGGATTATACATTCAATACAGGTGGTTACGAAGCGTACTCAGTCCATTGATGCCACAGAACCAAAGTATCTTACCAACAACCATTCCTCCACCTGTTAATGGAGATCTACCGTCATCAACAGGACTACCACCAGCAAAAAAGAAACGAGCAAAGACGACACAAACAGTTGCGTACATTCATAGAATAGTTGGAATACTATTATTCCTATTCGGACTGGTCACTATTGGCACTGGTTTCCGGTCTAATTTCTTTGTTGATCGTGCTCCATTGTACGCACATATAATTCTTTATGGATCACTAGGTGTCATCGCCATTTGTATATTGCTTGCAATGAGAAAAAGAGGAAAGCCACCAGTTAGTAGTGCACCAAGTGCAACAGTTGCAGCACCAGTACTACCAAATACACCAAAAAGAGGTGCTAATTTATTAGGTGCACTTGGAACAACGGACATGCTATCGTTTCTTCCAACCACTGTAACAGCACCAGTTAAAGATGTTAATACAGCCAAAGATAAATAATTTATAAAAATTTTGAATAGTCTTGGTACATTCTTTTTGCTTCTTTTTTAGTGAGTTGTGGTGTTAACTCGTAGGAATCTGAAGCATCAAGTAAAATGGTTACACATAGATCGAATGCTCTATGCCACTTGTTTGTACGAATCGAACTTTCTATGGCACCTACACTACCAAAGAGCGCGTTCGAAAGTGCGCTGTTGATTGGTCCTTGATAGAAGTCCATTAAAGCAAATAACATGAACAATTCCAAAACTGCCTTCATGACTGGTAAATAATCCAACATGGATCTCAAATTACCCAATTTTCTCTTTTGTGTTTCTTTTGTGATCATCGAATCTAATTTAACAAACGAATCTCCTAACAATCGACCAACTTCGCACAATCTTGCATACTTTTTGTATTCTCTTTCACTCAACGTGACACTATTCAACGTACGAGTATATTCATGTCTATCCAAGTCAAGTTTCTTGATTTGATCAGTAAACGGTTTCACATGTTGTAACAACACATCAGTCATACGTTTCTGATCGTTTGTCATTGTAGATTCAGTTCCTTGATGTAATTTAATGATACATTCTTCATCAGCCATATCAATAAACTCTTTACATCGTTGATGAGCATGCGTTAAACTCTTCTGTGCCATGTTTTTAGGATGGAACAACGCGTGATACTCATTGTATAAATAGTTGACACTTTCTTGTACACTTACTGGTAGACTTGTCTGATACTCGAGTGAAGTGTTATTCTTGACATCAAAACGAACACAAAGTGAAATGAGTAGAATTAGCATTCTATCGGCGACATCTTTGGTGATTAAATGTGGTAGGATACTTCCATGGGAAAGTAAATCTCGAACACGTGGAGAATCTGGCCAAATCAACATGTCGAAAATGGAGTTGATACATGGACCATCAAAAACGTCGAAAATACGATTTTGTCCATCGGGTAGGTACTGCGATGGAATGGTAGATAGTAAAATATCCAATGTAGTGTATAAACTATTTCTCTCAGCAGTCAGTAATCGATGCGCGCAATCGTTGACAGAAACGAAAATTCTTCGAATAGAGTGTTCAATGGCAGGGAATATGTACATCAAAAAATGGTAATACCTTCCATGAATATACTCCTCCAATGCAGGTTTCCAATGCGATGGAATAAACTGTGGAATGATAAATGTTGATCTGGAAAACAACTCCAAAATTCCATCTTTGTCCATTTCAACTTGTTGTGGTGTTACGACTTGTCTTTCCATTTTGTACACGTCTAACTGATTTTCTGGTTCAGGATGACTCTTCAATCGATAGTTTAAATAGTCTGATGGTTCTTTGAGTAAGTGACTCAGTTTATCACTTATACTTGTCATGATCAGTAGAAGGAACGATGTGTAGGCAGGGTGAAACTCTTTTTCAGTTAAAAATCCATGCAGCGTGACGTTGCGCAAATTTAAACTATTTAGAGGTCCGATAAACGCACGTATCATGAATAGTTCATCTTTTCCAATAATCTGAGCAAGTTCTGGCATCATTAGAAACTCGTTAAGTTTTGGTAAATTGTCATTGAACAAGAAAATCTTCTTTTTGTCCTTGTTTGCTGCGTGAAGTGACAGTAGCGCATCTTGTAGACCATGTTCAAAATAGCATACTGCTATTGTGAACGCAAACATACTGTTTCCAAGATTGTGTTCATCAATAAACCACTCGAACAACTAGATTGTTAAAATTTGTAAAAATCATACACTTGGTTGTGATAGTATCCTAAAGTGAGATTGATACATGCTCAGGAACTTTTGATTATCTTTTTCCAAAATATCACGGAACAATTTCTCGTGAATAGCCAATGCACGTGGTTGGATGTAACGAGTGCACGCTAAGAACATATCGTCTTGGTTTTCTTCTGACAAAAGCTCCATTCTACCACCAATGAGTTTCTCGATAGTGAACTCTTCCCAATTTAACACGTATGCACCTGTTCTCTCATTTTTCGTTACTATTTTTGAAATATCAGGTATTTGTTGTCGTGATAATTCTTCATCGATTGTCATTAATGATACAACACGCTCTGATAGCGATGTTTGAGTTGATTTGCGAAGTTCATTGTATTCGCTTTCAATATTTAGCGTGTCTGGAATGTCAGTACCCTCCAAACTGCGCATTGTGTTCAGTAGACGCAGAGATTTACCGACGAACCATTCTTTTACCAAGTCGTGTTGACCTTGTGGTTCATGAGCTCTGTCGTATGCGTCCTGTACTTCGTTCATGATTTTGCACAACGGTTGACTGCAGGTTAGCTTATGAAACAATCAAACAACCTTCCAGTTAGTGTTTTGTAGGTATATAACAATCTTAGACTCAAAAACCACGAACTGTACAGAATTCTAAACCAAACTACAAAAAAGAAAACGAGAAATTGAAAAATAATGCTATAAAATTAAGAAAAGAAAATGAGAAACTTAAAAATGAGATAAAGAAATACAAAGAAGCAGAATACTTAGCTTCACTACCAAGTTGGGTACACCACGACAAACAACGGTTAAACCTGACGAAAAGGCCGGATATGTTTAATGAAGAGCAGGTAGCAAACGAGAAAGTGTACTGGGAGATTAGAGACCAAAAACTAGAGGAGTTTGATGGGAATCCACAGCGCGACCTATACCTGGCGGTGAATGACCAAAAGTTTTTGATGGTAACAAAAGATCTTGGCCGTGTACGAAGTAGGTATCCTAATGCCTGGGTGAAGAAGTTAGGATTTGAAAGAAGGCAGTTCAGAACCCCGCATGTCAAACAATGCTTACGTGAGTTGGAAGATTTATACGAATCACAAAACAATTGATAAACGAAAAAGTTGCATAGTCGTACAAATAATGTCTTCATACCTGTAGACCATCTACTTCGCAATTATTTCCAGTTGTTCAGAAGGCTTTACAAACCACACCACTTTATTCACATAAATCCAATATCGGCAAATCTGGCTTTTACTTCAGCAACTCGCCGTTTGCGCAACCTTCTCTTTACGTTTCGGTACACAACATCGAATATAATCAATGATGTCACCAATACACTCCCTATCGAGAGAATGACAGGCGGTGTAAAGGCAGTAGAGATGCCAACTACAATTGCCACAGTGTTTATCGGATTATTAGTTTGGTTCACAACTGGAGAAGCCACAGTGACTAAATACACTGCATCATAGTCCCGATACAACGGTTTGGAGAGCTAGAAAGTGTAAGTCGTACAATATAATCTTACCTTTATCGTTAAGTTGCTAGTCACGTATATTGTTACAGTCGGCGAAGATAGTATGGACTGTTGCGTTATCAAATTACTGCTATTGGCATCATTCGTCGTCAAGTATCGTACATACGCACCTTGCCCACTCGTTATTGTTATTTGTACTGGACTTCCGTACGGAAATGTATAATTCAACAATGTGTACCCACTCGGCAACGATGGAATCACTAACACTGGTGCGTCAAGTTCTCCAAGTACAAAATCTTCAATGTTAAGGATCAAAAAAGTTTCTTACAACTCCCAGTGACCACCATCGATATTGGTATTTGATACGTGGCATCATAACAAATCGCGCGAAATATATTCGGACCAGGCGTATTAATTATAGCTACGTTGGATTCAACCATGCCAATACCATTAGGAACAACATCAGTATCGTTGAATGTGTTCTCTATTGTCCACCATACTTGACAAGATGGAGGGCTTGATATGACCACAGTAATCATACCAACTGCATTACTCCAATAAGTTGACAGAACTGGTACAGGTGCACGACTACCTGATAAGAGCGTTTACGGTTTCACTTACGTGTGTGAATCTACTTGTATAGTTTGTATCACTATATCACTATCGAGTTGTCCTGCAACTGTACAACGTACATTCGCAGTTGTCGTATCGTTCAAAAGTAACAATACATAATTTGAGAACGATTTTGCATCAACCGCAACACTAGTATTGTACGACAAACTGGCATATGGATCAGGACATGATATGTTGAGTGTGACATTATAAGAGTGTACAGTACTCAACGTTGTATTGTCAGGAAGTTGTATCACAGGATTACTCGTTTTTAAAAGCAGCATATCTAGTTGTTAGAACGAGTAGTGAAGTTACACTGAGATGTTGCAGGATTGCTCTTAAAACAGGTATCATCTTCGGCATACGCAGTTACCGACACGACAGCACTACCATATAACGATGGTATGATTGGTATCACTACTGAATCTGTTATGTACTGCACATATGATCCATTGTTCACTGATATGAACAGTTGTGCTGTGCAATTCGCTGCTCGCGTAACTGTTACATTCACAGCATCACGGTAATAACCTGGTGTTGGTGAAATGACAGGAATCGAACACCTGTCCACGATCTTGTACGTTTGAGTAGCAAGAGAACTATTTGTATACTCTTGACCATTCCACTATCAAGTTAGTATATAGCCAAGTCATACTCTATAAGTTCGTGCTTGTATAGTATACGTTCCCTTTGCAAGTGCAATTTTTGAGTCATAAGCGATCGAGAACGCTGTCACGTCTTTTGTAGAGTCAAAGTTCCACAGAACTAGATCAGTACTACACATGGTTAGAAGAAACTATACTACATACCCATACAAGTTTGTATCGTTACTATTGAGCTCCATATACACGTAAAAGTCAGAGTTCAAAGGAAGCAAGTGTTTACCACCTGGTGGCGATATTACTGGTGGTTTAGGTATTCTATCATTCAGTACTAGTTTGTATCTACTTACGGTATCGAGTACAAATAGTCTGCAGTGGAGATTTGACTATTATTTCCTGTTAAACTGCAATACGCGCCAATTGAAGTGCTACTATTTATCTGTATCGACCATGTTGATGCCGTCAGAGCTCTAAACGATAATTAATACGAAATATTGATATACTGTGTAGGTATTGTTGCATTTGTTTCGTTATTGACAGAGTTTCGTATAAATACTATTGCAGTTGCTCCTTGGTCCAGACATGAAATATTTACGCTCAGCGTTTCATTGAAATATGTACCACTTGGAGGTGATAGAAGAGGTGGCGACAAGGCCGTTACCAGAGCTAGGAACGGCAGTATGGTTGACCATTTCATTTATAAGGAAACTACTGATTTTGTTTCGAGACAAATGAACTCTATACTACAGCTGTGTTGGAGTAATAGCTACATTGCAACAGACTCACGTGAGCGTGTTGTGATAAGCACGCTGTTGCATCTGTATACCTCTCGCAAAGTGGTTCTAAAAGTAGATTGACCTGCACGCTTGTTAAGGCCTGGTGGAGTACTAAAAAGGATACCTTACAACACAGCAACTCCGAGAGTATCTACAAATTTCAGTAGCTCATAATTTAACAAATGGGAAATACGTCACCACAGACCAGACACTCGTCAGCTCCTGAGCAACAAACAGCTATAGTTGCTACTACGAACAGTAGACCATCTTCAATGAGATTAAAACGAGGAGATTCATTCTATGAAAATTTTGTTATGAAAAGACGTTCAAAACCTCTTAACAAAGATGTACTGCTCGAGTTACCCTATGTTGTAGCTCTTAATGTTGCATCATTTTTAGATTTTAGAGACCATCACATTTTACGAAGAGTCAATCTGTATTGGAATGCGTTTTTCTTAACGTTAGCGAGAAAACAGCACGAGCAGTTAATGGATTCCCTTTTTGATAGTTTGAGTTCAAATCGGTATAGCAATTTCAAGACACCAAAACGTAGAGCAGTTTCAGAGAGGTCGCTAACACCTACAATCGTAATTCCGAAACGAAAGTCTTTATATATTAACAACATATTGGAAATACGAAAGGACCCAAATGGATCTCCTGTATCATCATAGCAATATCGTTTCAGCATAAAGAGCATCAGAGGAGTTTTCTCGACACCAGAATGTAATACAATCAATGCGTTAAATACATACAAATGTTCAGACACGATTTTCCTGTGCCAAAAAATTGACCTCATCAATGATTTCTTGGTTCGTATTAAATCCAGTATCCATATTTCTATGCGCTTCTGAAACAATAACGTAGGTGTTTTCACAATCAAGAGCTTTTCTAATGTACCAAACAAGAAAACTTGAGATTGTGATATGTCGTTTGTTTTCTATGATCTTAACTGATCTTCAAAACAAGTCTTGCCAAGCCAGCTTTCGTTTACAATCTCACTATCTTAGCTATAATCAATGGATGATTACCTGCTAATAGAAGAGTTAGTTGATGAATGCGTAATCAAAGCCCCACAAACAGAGCGATGGAAGTTTCCTACAAGCATAGATACCAAAGCAAAAGACCACCTCAAAGTTCTTGTAACTGACCACTGGCCAAAGAAAAGTGACGATGAAGACTTACCGATGCGTGCAAAGCTTGAAATCGCAGTGGATGACACTTTTCGTGAAATGATACGAGAATACAAGCGGTACTTTTATTCGCGAAAATATAACACGTAGATTCTGCAAGGTCGCAAAGTTGGAGTATATTTTAGAAAACGAAGATGTACGAGGCAAAGTAGAAAAATTACTCTTGTTACTGAGTGTTTACGGACATATCGATTTACTACGAACGCAAAACCACGTTTGCTTTTTAATATTTCACGCGGCGTTGCATTTATCCATTGGTGTGAGTGTAGAGCTGACAATAGCAGATATTGTACTCAAAGAAGCATCCTTTTTGTACGCACTCATGAAAACAATGTTTGATAAAAACAAAAGAAACGAAGAGTTTTTCGATTGGGATGATTTAAATGATCTTTGTTGGACACCTTCGTTCTGTCAAGAGTTTCTAGGAAAAGATTGGCAACCTTCATTCCGTAACGCGTTTCGTATGGAAGAGTTCCCAAACTTGCTGTTGATGATTGAGAAAAAAGGCGACCAAGTAAAACAAGATCAAATCAACAAAGAAAAACAAAAGTTTCAAACAAAATGGAAAACGTATTATGATAGAGCAGGAGGGCTACTAGGTATGTTACATCAACTAGTATTAACGTGTAATAGGATGGAAAGGTTACATTACACTACTATTTAGTTTTAGTTCACCAACATATTTCCAACTATTGGCACTCTTTATCACACTGTGCTGGTTTTTCGAATTCGATTTTGCTAATTATATCAAACTATCACTGTGGTAACAATTTTGCGCAATCTAACCTCTAGTTTGGCACCAGCAGCACTCATCGTCGTGTATTTAATACTTCGATTCATATACACAAAAACACGACCATTGGCATCTAGAAAACATCCCTATAGAAGACAAATTCCTCGTCGTGACGTTCGACCAACAGCACCAGCATCCTTATGGTTCTCATTGCAACGACTCGTCAAATCGTACCAATATTTATCAACATTTGTCGTACTGTCACTATTCGTAGTGTATGTTGTGATGGCACGTTGGATACTTTTCGATCCGTTACGAAACGCGACGTTAAACTTGACATCGTACAATGAAAAAGTTACACAAGAAAATACAAACTCTACAAGTGCAACGTTTGTTACTGCTGATCGAGTGATACAAGCACAACTCGTACTTAGTAATATGAGTTTAATTATCATGTGGATGTCAAGTTTGTGCATCTTTTGGGTACTTCCACCGATCCTCTTGAGCGTACTAGTAAGTTTGTTTCTACATATTCACACAAATAGGTTGGTATATTTGGATTCTTACGAGGATACTACTTGCGAGTAAATCGAATAACAAGATGGCCAGATGTAGTTAAAATCTTTTTCACTAGAGAAACACTGAAACTTTTTGCGATAAAGTTAATGAACATGAAAGAAATACAAAAAGAAGATGAAGCAAGAATGGAATGGAGTTTTGCGCTTGTTTGGAATGAAATTGTACAATCGTTTTATGATAATCATCAATGCTCACACAAGTAAGAATACACAAACGACTAACCATGTAGTGAGTACCAACGACTGACATATCTTTTGAAACCTATTATGCGGGATGATCAATCCATGGCGTATAGAATACTTCGAAAACCAGATTTATCAATAGAACCGAAAAGTGCAGATATGGTCTACCAGTTCTGTCGATTTTTCAATAATTTGTATATGCCATCATTACCAGGTCACTGTGGAATTTTAGAGATGAAACGCTTAGTGATCTTCACACCAGTTTATCGAGAAAAAATATTTTACTCATGGGTATGTTTACTATGTTACATTAACAATATAGGATGAGTTGGTAAAACCTGGTAACACGGATAGTTCATTCTTACGAGCATTAATCCTCAAATACCCTTCCGATTGGAATAATTTCAAAGAAAAAGAGTTTCCCAAAGGTAGTAGATTGCGATACACGATCGACTATTTGGAATCGAAAATACTTGCTGGAATCGATATCAGTACTCACATTGTACACGGTAGAGTAACTACCAAATTTCTACAAAAGTTGATTTGTCGATGGGCATCACAAAGGTGTGTTGATTCGCGCTCTAATAACATCTGTAGATTCCAACCTGTTGCTCGTACTGTGAATGGATTTATAAATGTACCAAAAGCATTGAGTTTGTTACTGCGCATACAAAATCCAACACTAGCCGAACACGAAGTACAAAAAGTGATCCGACAAAAATTCTCATACGTCATTGGTGCACAACTATACGATAAAAAGTAAGTATTACAATTTATACTCACACAACAGTATGTGGGATATGTCCACCGGTTTCAATAAAGCAAACGCTGCAACACAAGCTGCGTTAAACATAGAACACAAAGAATATACAAAAGGACTCAAATACCTCTGTAAGCAAGTCGGTGATGTGTTACTCAAACTAGCATACTTGAAACGAGGTGACGAAGGTACATGGACAAGTATACTCACCACATGGGATAATGATGAATCCGAAATGGTCAATTTGTACGAAATTCCAAGTCTCGGAAACTTTGCAGAATTAGGACAAGGAAAACCTACCAACCAAGCATTCATGTGTCAATTCTTTGATGGTTCCTATTCACAAGCCATTGATTGTAATATGGATAGTACACTATCACAATCCTTATTTGTTCCAAACGTGTTACAAGAGTTTGACAGAGATCCAACTGTTAAAATTATTGGTCATCCAGAATACATTTTTACAAGTGGTTGGAGTAAAGCGGCATATGCAGCAGCGTTTACTGAACGAGTGTTTGGAACGATGGTCCAGAGAATGTGGTCGTTACTGAACTGTAGATTACATTATGGACATCCAGACTACTTTTCAGGAATCTTTATCATGTTCACTACTGGAATGTCGAAATTAAGTTATATTAGTGAAGACGTGTTTACTGGATTTGATACGCTACTCAATGGAGGTCGTAGTATTCATGTAGAGTATATAGAATGTGGAAAAGCTCGTGATGTTTGCATGATATCGACAACTAAGTTTAACAGAAAGATTAGTGGTGGAGCAAGTCAATTAGCATGTGCACGATATCCATATTGGGTTCTTACTAGCAAGTACGTCGTTTCATGAGCTAATACTCACCATCATAGTCATTTCACATTTGCTGAACGTGTACTGTTCTGTTTTAGCGTGCTGTCACATTACAGTAACACATTACTAATCTCTGTTAGTACAGTCACCACTTCCTCTTCAAGAAACATTATTCTACTAATCAGTGTCATTATAGGATGGATTGGCACAGATGTTCTGCAACTCGATCAAGTCGTAGCTAATGTTCTAGTGCTAGAGCATACCATTTTCTTGTTCCAAGCAGGATTTTTACTAAGTGTACCTGGTATATTACAATTGATACTAGAAAGAGGAATCTTTCGAGGTGCATATGAATACGTTACAAATATGATTATTCTTATGATCTATGCCATGTTCCAACTCATGAACACGTGCTTTTATTTTCACTATGGATTCACTGGAGCTGCCAAGTACATTGCAAGTGGACGTGTAACAGGTCTAGAACACAAAAGTATCATTGAAATCTATAGAACATTCAAGGTATGTTTGTTTTCATGTACTGACCCTTGAATAGGATACACATTTTGTTTCAAGTTCAGTAGTGTTAGTGGTATACTTTTTAGGTCTAGTAGTTGGAGGAACAATCGAGTTTATGATCTTTAATAGTGTATTCATTCTCGTACTATTATGGGGACCATTCCTATTCAACGCAGGATCATTTCCATTCTTTGTAAGCTATGAAGTACGTTGTTACTTGTTCACACTTACCATAGACATGGGTTCGTTTATTTAGCGCAAATCTAGGATTGTTAAAGAAATGGTACGCTACAGGGTGCGACATTTCCAAACTCGAACTTGTTTCTGTAACATTTAATCTCGAAGATGTTGAACTAGAAGATAACACACGAGTTGAAATCTTGGATGAAAAAAATGAACAAATAGAAAAACGAGAACGTGTTCCGAATGTGTTCACTACAGAGTACAAACTATTAGAAACAGTTGGAAAAACAAAAAAGAAATTTAATATTACTTTTCACAAGAGGATTATACACTTTGTGGAACAAGTGTTTTTATTACTGATTATGGCTGGTATCAAGTACATGTCGTATGCTATTCTGTTATGGAGAATTGTATCACCGTGGACGCATCCACCAAACGTATGTTTTTGTTGAGTGTTTCTAATTGAATAGTATGAACAAGTGTATCGTGAGAATTACGAAAAGAAGACGAATGAAGATCGTTTGATAAACATACAACGAATCATGCGAGAAATCATGGATATGGCAGTCGATTTGAAACGACCAGGTTCCGAACACAAGTATGCTTACTATTTCCATTAACAATTCTAGATTTTCAACAGGTGGACTATTAGAAACGATTAATGAAATACGAA
>JAESGV010000862.1_pt1 | contig 13098 bp, 9 predicted proteins | sample 9269781 | NCBI WGS metagenome assembly JAESGV01 (sample SAMN15741586, study PRJNA653496) | algae metagenome | isolation source: Tildeniella torsiva UHER 1998/13D and co-occurring heterotrophs from... | place: Slovakia: Slovak Paradise National Park, Hrabusice, Kosice Region | collected 2000-01-01 | reverse complement strand
GTCAATAGACATGGAATCAAAGTCAGGAAGCTCTTTGCTCTTCTGTGAGCTACTGCTACTTGCTGCAGGTTTGCTACTCTTATTTGAGTCTTCTTTTCGCAAAATTAGCTTTTTCTTTGGTTCAACTTGACTTGTTCCCATTACATTACTCACCAACTTTTCTCGTAACTCGTGCTTCTTTTTCCAGTTGATCACTCGTGTTTCAGAATCAGAATCGGATAAATCGTACTCGTCATCATCAGATGGAGTGTTTTCTTTTTCCTGCGTATGATAGAACAAAGCTTCGTTTTCTTGGCTCACAATTTCTGTTTCTAACGGAACTTTTGCTTTTGTTTTTTTCTTTGTTTTTGTCTTTTTTGGCTCAGCTTTCTTTGGTTTTTCTTTTTGTACTTTCTTTGGGACTTCTTGTGTACTTGGGCGTTGCGAATCATCGTCATCTTCGCTTAGTATTTCTACAACTTGTGATGCAGGCTTCTCTTGCGAAAGTATTAGAGGTTTTCGTGCAGGTGATGGTGGTTGTGTAAACACAAGTGGACTGTAGCCTTTCTCAGATTCAGAGCCACTCAATGTCGCAGTATCTACAGCCTGCGTACTATAGCCATAGTTTCCAAAATCTGAATTTCTGCCACCATAACTAACTTTTGGACTTGCGTGCCTTGTGGCTTGATTCCAATCTATACAATCCGCCCAATCTTCAGTGGTATCAGTAGCTTCTGGTTTTTCAGGTATAAATAGTTCATGTAGTGGATCAAGTGTAAAGTCTGGTACGTATAGTTGTGATGATCCTGCGCAAGTGTTGATGATTTTATCTCTTTGTTGTGTCTTTTCTTCAAGTTTCTTGCTCAACTCTGCGTACATTGCTTTGACTTTTTCTTTGAATTCATCTACATCTTTTGTACAATTGTCAATGTATTCTTCTTGAACTTTATCAGCGTCTTTTGGTTCAACACTCACGACTGCATCATGCTTTGTAGCAGAATCCAATTCTGATACAGATGGAGCAAATGCATCGTTTTGTTCGTTAGAATCAGCCATATCACTATCGAATGGCGAAAATTCTGAATCAAAATCAGGAACGGGAGAGTATGATTGTATACTCTTTCGCTTGATAACAGGTTCTGTATCGCTTTCGTCAGAGTATGGATCATCTTCAAACAACTCTGGTGAGTCTGGTCGCTCCTGCGATTCTTCTTCCATGTTTTGCGATTTTATATTCTCATCATCTGTTTTGGCAAAATCTATTGATGGAACTTCTTGCGATTTGTTATGTGGAGATAGAACAATGTTTGATACAGATTCATCTAACTGTAATTTGATTGGTGTAGGTTCTGTGAATGCGCTTGACACTGAGACATTTGCAGGTTCTATATCATCACGGAAACTCATCCATTCATCGTTCACTTGCGCCACAATTTGTGCTTCCTCTTCTCCTAAGGAAGAAAAGTTAAAGTCGTCATCGGTTTTGTCGACGGTAATAGGTGCTTCTTGCTCCTGCTTTGGAGGTGTAGACATAGGTGATTGCGTTGCCTTCTTTGGAGTTCCTAGTTTTGCAAGTTGAAACAGTCCACCTTGTTTGATGTTTCTTGGAGGTGTCTTTGGAGCAAATCTACTTTTGCTCATTGGCTGTGTAGCAGCAACAGGTTGCTCCTCCTCAGAAGATAACTCTTCGACGTCTTCTGCCTCCGAATTGTGTACAGGTGAGGCTGGCATCTTTGTCTCAAATTCTTCACGAAGTTGTTGTGCTATCTCTTCTGATGACTTACGATACTCTGTTTGGAGTAGTGGAGCATTTTGAGCCTGAGCTTCTTTTTGTTTTTGAAGTAACATTCTAGATTTTGCCGCTTCTCGTCGTTCTTGCTCTTCTTTTCGCTGTTGCATCTCTAGTTCATGTTGTTGCCTACGGGAATCTCGTTTGTGCTTGAGAATTGTCACCTGCTTGAGCTGCTTGGCAGCGAGAAGTATCCTTTTCTTGTGACCTGCTTTTGATACAAATGTCAAATCATCTTGCTCCATTTCTGCGCAAACTTCTAGTGTATCGTATCCGTTTTGAGAAAATAATGAGGCATACTCGATCATTCCTAAAAAGGCTAGCCATTCATCGACATCTTGTAGTTGCTCCAATTGTGCCGAATCTTGTACTGTTCCCGATGCTGTATTCGATTTGCCAAACTTGAACATGTTGAAAATATTCCCTTCGCTTGCGTTGTCTTCTATCGATGTTTCATCATCATCTATAATCTTCTTTTTCGCTTTTGGTACTTTGGCTCGTGGTTGCAGATCCAATTCGCCATCTGGTTCTGTTTTTCGTTTTCTTCGTCGTGATATTTGTTTCTCCTTGTCGGCATTTGCTTTGTGTTGTTCTTTCTGTAGTTCTAACATCCGTTTCACGTCATTTTGTTGAATGTTATGTAGTTTAGCGCATAGTTTTAGATGTTTTATCCGTGCACGTATACCCAATGACGTTATGTTCTTCTTACAAACAAAACACGAGTATAGATTGTCTAAATCGTCACCAGTTGATGATATTTGCACCGATGGTTCCAATGGTGCTTCGATAGGTGCAGGTGTTGGTTCTTTAGGCTTCAAATTGAGTTTCTTTGTTCGAGAGTTCGAAATAATAGTCAATGTACTTTTCTTTTTCTCTGTTTTTTTACAGCATGCATCAACATGTTCGGCACGTAACTTTTCTGGATATTTTGTTATATCTTTATCGCAGATAACACACTTGATAATGTCATCTTCCTCAGGAGTGCTGAAATGACCAGTTAATTTTGCTTTCTTCAGATAGTCTTCAGATGCCTGTTGGTCTAGGCAGTGATTTATATGAGTTGTACGTTTATCGACTGAAAAATTTGCGAAACTAGCCTTACACACAACGCATGTCTCAACTTGAGTGTGCATTGGTTGTGAAACTACAACTATCGGTTGTGTGTTCGAAAAATACTTCGAATTATTTTTTGTGTCATACTCGGTAGATTGTGGTGACAGGCGAAGTTTCTTAGTACCGCGATTTACTTTATCGTCTTGCGTAAGTTGTGTTTCGTCATCGTCTGTTGAATCCCATTCTTTTGCTGTTACAGCCGGTATGCGAGTGCGTTTCCGCTTGCCAACTTTTTTTATAGTGTCTAAGGCCTCGCTACCACTACTAGACATAGGTATTCACGTGTTTGAGTTCGATTGTGTTGTAGAACTTACAAACTTTGGCGCAAACACAAAAACCGTTACATCGATGAAGGTTGAAGTCGAGTCAGAGATTGGGAAGCATGCTGTGTGGAGTTTATCAACAGCAAAGCAAGGGAGTGGTGTTCAGCAGCTAAGAGACAACAGTATCGATACATTCTGGCAGTACATATTTTAAACATCATCTTACAAGTAGATCTGACGGGCCACAACCTCACCAAATTAACATACAATTTCATAAAATAATGTCGGTGAAGGTTAGTTGTTGTATTTTTATATAAAGTTTAGGAAATATCGATATATCTAGATTATAAGAAAGACGAAAGTTACACACCACAAAGAATTGTCGTTAGAACGGGCTCAAGTAGTTACGACCTAAAAGATATTAAAACCGTTGAATGGAACGAGCCAACAGGCTGGCAATCAATAACGTTTTCAAACAAAGACGATGAAGATGAAGAAAACGATGAAAACGAAAAAGAACCAACAGACTACAAAATTATTCGCACAAACATAATACAACTCTTGGTAGAAGCCAATCACCAGAATGGAAGAGATACTCACATACGTCAGATCAAAGTGTTTGGTCCATCGTCAAGCAATACAACTACGTTTGTTTTATTTACATCAAATAACAAAATAGAGAAACAGAGTTCAGTACAGTAGATTTTTCGATGTTTTCAACGATTCGGTGACCTTTAATACAACTATTTTGCAAAGTACTTTTTAAGAATTTCCTGGCGATGAGGCTCATCTTCACCGAACATGTTTGCAGCAGTAATTTTTTCTTCAGCAGTGATATCTGCTCCATCGAGGAAGCTCAATTGTCGGAGAACGTTAAGCACGTGATGCGTATATGTAGCGAACGAATCTGTTTCAGTTTGATCGTCGTTCATTCGGAATGGGTTTCCTTGAAGAACGAGTGTTCTCAAAACTGGCATCGCAACCAAGTATTTTACATCATCAATGTTTTCAATTACGTTATTCCCTATGTCTAGTTTCTGCAGCCGTAGAAAATCAGTTCCAATTTCCTCTGTATCAGGCATCAAGTACGCGAACTCGTGTAATGAGTTTATATTGTTGTCCTGTAGAGCTAGGTCCTCCAAAAAGGTAGGTGGTATGCCATCTATAGAAGAGATTTTGTTATTGTTCTGAAATGTTAGCAGAATACTCGTTACATACCATGTAGAGTTTAGTTAGAGGTAAATCGAACAACGACTCAGGACCTATTTCTGAAACCTCATTATGACTGACATCCAACTCGGTCAAGTTAATCAAGTACCGCAATGGTGCCAAATCTTCGATACTATTCCCCTGTATTTTCAAGACTTTTATGTATTGGAATCCTACTACGCAATCTTCGTGTATTGTTTCTATTCTATTGTAGCTGAAATCAGCTTCCAGTAAGTTGACATTTGATTGAAAATGTAATAATTGCGTTAGCTCATTGTAGCTTACATCTAGTTTGATTAGGCTACTAAGCTCATCCAGAGCAGGTGTAAGCGTGAATATTTGATTGTTTTTTGCGATAAGATGTTGTATATGAGGATAGTTTGAGAGTTCTGATATATCTGTCAAATCTTGATCCTGAGGTTAAGTTGTGACAAGCAAGCCTTACTGAAATATCTAATTTTGTGAATACGAATGATGTACCATCAAAAGATCTTCCAAGTTCTGAGAGCCCTCGAACAACGATATCTTTAGTTAAGAGCTTTCCTCTCAACGTATCCTCGTTCAGTTCAGTATCCTGTTCATAGTCTGCTTCTACCTCCATTTTATGGTTGTCTGAAGTCTTGTAACGAAATTGTTTTTAGAGACGGGAATAGATCACCAGGAAACAGTGCTTCAGTTTTCGGAACTCGGTGATGGAGTTTGGAAATGGTGAATACTCGCCAATGCTGCAACATCTAGAAATTAGCAGTAGGACTATGCTCGCGAATAAGCGATTTGCAAGCGGCAGTAAAAGAACAACGTTGTGCTGAAAGAGGAACTATCGAATACAAAATTCAAGATCTTGATTGTTGAAGATTAGCAAGATTGATCAAATCTGCTGGATATGCGCATATGAACTTTACAGGAAATTGGTGAAAAATCGATCACATCCACAATGAACGGACAAAATGACATTTTTAACCTGTGTTGATAGTTTCACCAACCACACCTACGACAATTTCAAAACTGCCAATATTTTTTTGGAATTGTTTCTGCAGTATCAATTATTATTAAATGGCAATTAATGTCGTTATTCATACTGGTGTTTGCAGTGCTTCAAAAAGTACGTGGCTTAGTTGACCTAAATTTCCATAATAGCATTATAAAACCTGTTTATTAAGACAACTAACAATAGGAATGTCGTAGCATGCACTAAACAAGAAATGATTAAGTGGAAGTAAGATGCTGACAAGCTGCTGGCAAGTGCTGGCAAGTGCTGTGGCAGGGTGCTGGCAGGTGCTGGCAAGTTGCTGGCAAGTGCTGGCAAGCTGTTGGCAAGTGCTGGCAGATGATGCTAATGTACTGGCAGGGTGCTGGCAAGTTGCTGGCAAGGTGCTGGCAGGGTGTTGGAAAGGTGCTGGCAAGTGCTGGCAGATGATGCTAGCAAGTGCTGGCAACGTGCTGGCAAGTGCTGGCAGGTGCTGACAAGTGCTGGCAAGTTGCTGGCAAGGTGCTGGCAGATGATGCTGGCAAGTGCTGGCAAGGTGCTGGCAAGGTGCTGGCAAGTGCTGGCAGGTGCTGACAAGTGCTGGCAATCGCTGGAAAGCTGCTGGCAGGTGCTGACAAGTGCTTGCAAGTGCTGTCAAGCTGCTGGCAACGTGCTGGAAAGTGCTTGCAAGTGCTGGCAAGCTGCTGGCAAGCTGCTGGCAAGTGCTGGCAAGTGCTGGTAGGTGCTGATAGGTGCTGGCGACGTGCTGACAGGTTCTGGAAAGCTGCAGTAAGATTTTGGCAAGTATTGGTGATAGCAGCCAATATGTTGAGAAGGCGTTACAAATAGTTTGATAGAAAATAATAGCGATGATAGCGACCAAAAATACAAGGTCGGCAAATGTTATAGTGTCTAATGAAAATCCAAGTAACTTCGCTCTCGATACACCTGATACAAACGTTAATGAGCATTTTGAAGAGCTGTATTCAGACATAGTTAATTCCTACAAAGAGAAAGAAATAGAAGTTAAAACAGAAATAATACGAAGATTGACGCACGGAAAGAGTTCTTCTCCGATTTTTAAATCATTTTTCGATAAGCGCAATTCAGTACCGAGCCCTGAGTTCACAATAGGTCAGTGTGACTCTCCACGTAGTTCGTTACGAGTACAAGTTTCAAAAGAGAAAAGAGAATGGATTTTAAGCGAAATTATATCATCTGAGAAAACTTACGTCGAAAGTTTAAAGACCCTAACTAATTGGTTTGCCGAGCCTCTACTACAGAACAAAATAATATCAGAAGAGTCGTGGAAATTATTATTCCAACATTTGGAACTGTTACTTTCAATCAACGAGCCACTTCTTAAAGATCTAGAGGATTTTCTTCAAGAGAAGCTCGAAAAAGGTCTATCGTCACAAAACATTGCTCAAATATTCCTAAACACGGCCAACTCGTTTCGATCATACTCAAATTATATAAACAATTACAACATTGCTCTACAAGAGTTGAAAGAGTTGCGAAAAACACCAAAGTTTAAGAATTGGGATGATAATCAATCACAAGAGATGTTCAAAGCAAATATGCGAACCAATACAATACAATCTTTGTTGATTTTACCGGGTAATCTATTTTCATGACTAACTGTTAGTGCAAAGGATTCCACGCTATGCATTGATGCTTGATGATTTGTTCAAAGAAACAACTGAACAGCATCCAGAGTACGATACAGTAAAATTAGCTGCAAGAGAAATGAAACAAATAGCTATTTATTGCGATAAGAGCAAAAGCGAACAAGAATCAAATCTGGAAAAACTGCAGAATTTACAAGCAACTCTGAAAATCAAGGTACGCATGCATCATCACTTTAACACCTTAGGATCTAGTGCAACCAACAAGGCAGTATATTAAAGAAGGAAATTTGAAACTTTCGGGCACGCCATGCGAAGTGTATTTACTATCTGATTTGCTTGTAATAGTAATCCAAAGTTTCATGAAGAAAACCGTAACTATAGATCTTACAGATCCTATTGTGAGTATATACAACAGTGTAGACGAATTTGAAGACTTTATTGATTCTGCATTCATAATCGAGACATATCGGCAACAGTTTTGGTTTGGATGTAACAATTCTACTCAACGTGACTCTTGGGTTCAAGATATTAACAAACAGAAAGTTAAAGAAGGGATAGATGAAGTGGTAAAGAAAGGGTGGCTTATCAAATCAGCAGAGAAAGAGAATACCTTCTTGAAGAAGCGATACCACATACAGACAACCACTAAAATGAAATACTATGAGAAACCTAAAGGAGCATTTAAGGGTGCATATCTTTTAGATGGTAGTACTGTTCGAGTAAATCAACGAAACAAACCAGTTGGCTTTGACATCGTAACACCGAAACGAACGTACTATCTACGAGCAGAAGATGAAGATGATAGAGACGCTTGGATAAAATCATTATCCAAAAGCAAAAACGTACGATTAGAGAAATGAATATTTAATGTTATCTCCTTTTTGGTGTTTTTGGTGATGGTGTTCTCATGACATATTGGTGCATGTCTGTATTGCTTCGTTGTAGTGCATTCACTTGGTGTGAATAAGTATCTGCTACAAGTCTTCTTTCTCGCTCTGCTTCTTCGTACCGTCTATTCATCTGCCGTAGTTGTTGCTCCAAGTTTTCACTCTTTAGGTTTTGACCCATTAGTTGCTCTGTTAATTTGGTCTTTTCTTGTCGAAGTAGACCAACTTCGTGATCTAATAGCTTCGAGTTCCCAACACCTTTTCGCAGCGATGTTAATTCTTGTTTAAGTCTTTCATTCTCACTTGCTAGCGAAAGCTCTTCTTTGCTTGCTCTTGCAGGTGAACCTTTTACAGGTGATGCAATAGAGTTTCTTAACTCTATCGCTTCTACAAATTGGTGTTCTAACTTTCGTATCGTTGCCTTGTGCTGCTCAACTAATTGCTTTTGTGCTAGTAATTGTTCGTACAATCCTTTTCGTTCACTTTGCAACTGTTGAACTTCGTTCCGAACTGCAGTAATTTGTTGATCAAAATCTCGTTTCTCTTTTGCACTTCCATCAAGAGATACTTCTCTAGTTGAACGTGTCTGTTCGATCTCTGCCTTTAGCTCATCAATCGTCTTTCTGTATTGTAACGCAATCTCTTCCATTTTCGTTGCGAGTTTTGCCTTCTCTTGCTGTAACGTCTTTCTTTGTTCGTTCAAGTTGTTCACTAGTTGATCCTTTTGTGCGAGTTGATCATGAAGATGCGATATCGAATCCTTTGACGAGTTGTCATGTCGATAGTGGGCATGTCGTATTGCATCCATTTCGTCGTGAAGCATCGTTACTTGCGTTATCAGGTCGTCTCTTTCTCGCTTCACTTCTTCTATCTCTTGTGTGATTTGCGAAAAGCGTTGTCGTACTTGCTCGTTTTCTTCTTGCATTGTTTCCAAAGATGCTTGCATTTGTTTCTTGGCTCGTTCGCTTAGTGCAAGTTGCGTCTTTAGATCTTTCATCTGCTCAAGTTTGGAACGTATGTTGTGTTCATCACCAGAACGTCGAACAGACATTTCTTGCTCGAGCTCTTGAATACGATCGGCTTTCTCTTGGATTTTCTTTTGTAAAATATGTCTATCCTCTTCGTTTCTTCGATCTTGCTCTCGTACTGCTTGTTCGATACTCTGAATGTGTTCATTGATAGCAGCAAATTTATGTTTCCATTCGTTATCGACATGTTTAGTTTGTAACTCTTGTAGTTCTACTGCCTTCTTTGCTTCTTCACACTTGTGTTGCCATTCTTCGACTTGCGCTTCTAACTGTTGCACGCGCTCGTTGTTTGATTTTTCTTGGGATTCATTCATGGAATTAGCAGAGTCTGCTCGTTGTTTGAGCGCAACGATTGCCTTGTTGAGTTTTGTTATTGTACTGTTGAGGTCGTTTATGCGATCATGCGCAGAGCGTTTTGTATCCTCCAACTCGTCGGCCAAAGCATTGTTTCTCTCGTTTAGATCCACCTTGAGCATGCGTAAGTCCTCTAACTCATCCAAATGTATCTGATTCTGACTTCTTAGCAATTCGTTGCTTTCTCGTAACTGAAGTTCTTGTTTTTGAAGATGTATAACTCTAGCATCGCGATCTTTGGTTAGCTCATCTACTGACGCTTTTAGTTTATCTTGCAACTGCTTGATTTGAGCTGCTTGCGTGGCACAAGTGCGATCTAGCTTATCACGATGTGTCATGAGTATACTCGCTTCGTCTTCCGCCAAACGTGTTTCTCGAACGAGTTGCTCCATCTTCTCTTGCAAGTTGTCGTTTCTCTTGTGTAATGTTGTATTTTCTGATGCTAAAGAGAAAAGTTCTTGCTTTAGTAGCTTCATTTGCTCACTTAGATTTTGCTCTGAAAGCGAAACATCTTCGTTGATTGTCTTGAGCTCTTGAACGAGAGCATTAAAGTTGTTTGTCAATGATACTGAAACTTCTTTGACTGCAAATAGGTCCGACGTTATTTCTCTTAGATGATCATCTTTGTCACGCAACTCGGCAGAGACTGCATCAAGATCCTGTTGATGCTTCTCTGAGAGTTCGAGCATCTCGGTTTGTAGCTGTTTAAATTTGTTATCTACGTTTCTCTTTGCTGCAATGACTTCGTTGATTCGCGACTCGTAATGATCTGCTGTTGCTTTAGTAGCTTCATCAAACTCTTGTCTTTGCATTCTCAACATGCGTTGATGATTTGCTGCTGCATCACGAAGCACGTCGTTTGATGATTTGAGTTTCTTTAGTTCTTCATCTAACTCTATCAGTTGTGTTTCGTGATCCTCCCGAGCTTCTTGCAGCTGCTTTTCTTTCTCTTCTGCATTTGCTGCTGCTATTTCAGCATCTCTATTCGCTTGTTGTAAATCTCGTTCCAAGTCTTTGATTGTTCGTTTCACTTCTGTCAACACTCTTTGGTTGCTCTCCAACTCTTTTTGTTTGATTTCTTTTTGATTAGCAACTTCTTGTTCAAGTTCTGTTATTGTGGCAATGTATGATTGATATCGAGCTTCTAGGTCTTGCCACTGTTCTTGCTTGCTATCGCGCATTAACCGAAGTTCTCTTTCCAGTTTGTCATTTTCATTCTTGAGATTGACTGCTGCTGTTTCGATTTGTTTCTTTTCTGCCTCTACATCTTGAATTCTTCTATCATGTTTCTCTCTGTCTTTTGCAAGATCCTGCTTCAACTGTTGTACATTTCTACTCATTTCTTTTCCTTTTCTAATCTCTTCTTCCAACTGGGCTGTTAGTTCGTGAACTTTGACCTCTTCCTCGAGACTATCTTGCACTTTTTTCGACAGTTCCGAAGTTAATTTTTCCGTCTGCAGAGTCGCCGTTTTCAGTCGAGACTACATGGTTAAAACACAAATATATTGTTACCCTTAGATCCAAAATTACTTGATTACTTTCATTCACACCAAGCTCTCTTTCAAGTAATGCTGCTTGAAGTTCATCTACCGCCTTCTTCAACTCTGCCTTCACTTTGTCGTTAGGAAGATCTTACATATTACTTACAATTTTCGTTCACTGTTGTTAGATTTAGTACTATTGTTTGGTTCGACGATAGTTTCCCAGTCAATGTCGCCACGCTCATCTGAAGATCTTCGTTGTCGTTCTTGAGAAGTCCTATTTCTCGACTTAATTCATCGTTTTCTTGTTGAAGTTGTAATTTGTCGTTCGCAAGATGCTCGACAAGATTTTGGTTTCCCTTCATTGGCGACTGTATACGTGATTGCTGATAACTATCATCCTATAAGGTTAGCAGTTAACAAAGTCACATACCAATAGATTCTTGTACTGCCGTTCCATATCGGCAAACTGTTCTGTCAATACAACAATCTTTTCCGATTTTAACGACAACTCTCGCTGTTTGTCTTGCAGTGCACTATTCAATTTGGCATTTATAGTTTGTGAATCACGAAGTTCGTCTTGCACTTGGGTTATCTTTCTGTTCAAAACTTGCACGTCTGAAACGTGCTTTTGTGCTTCTTTTTGGAGTGCCTCGTGATGTGAAATTTGATCTTTTGTCATATTCTTCAAAGCGCTGCTCAATTGCTCATTCTCTTCTCGAAGATTAGCCACAGTCGCGTTAAGTTCATTTAGAATTGCTGCTTTGTCTTGGTGTATCAACTCGAAGCTTTGCGCTGCCGTTTCCAAGTCAGTTCGAAGAGACTTTTCTTTTTCTTCATGTCGTTCAAATTCTACATCCAAGTCACGTTGTATTTTTCGCATTTGGTGTAAAAGAATCTCATTTTCTCGCCGTAACTCATCATTTGCAAACGATGCCTTCTCAAAACTCTTTCGATGAAACTCTACTTCTTCCATTTCTTGATTCACACGACCTTCAAGTATGCTATTTTGATGCAGTAGAGCTATTTGATCATTGTCTTTCGCATTATACTCTTGTTGTAGGGCGTCTTGCAGTTGTTGATTTTCTTTTTGCAAGTTTAATATTTGTGCGTGATAAACGTCCAAAGAACCGTCCGACATCATCGATCTTTCTCTTTCGTCACGTAGTTCATGCTCTAATTTTTGAACCTTTTCTAAAACCGATTTGTTTTCTTCTTCAACATCCTTTTTCGATTTTTCTAAGTAGTCCGCTCGCTCTTTTGTTGTGGAAATAAATTCATTCATAGAAGTGTTTTTGTCTTGCAGGTTATCTATGGTGTTATTGAGTTTGGACACAGTATCCTCGAGAAAACGTATTCTACCGGACATGTCCTTCTTCGCGTTCTCATTCTCTGATTGTTCTTTTAGTCTTTCTCGTTGTAAGTTGAGTAATCGGTCTTGTAAGTTTCCAATCTCCTCATTATCACTAACTAAAGAATCATTTTGTACGTATGGTGATGTTTTAGGGGAATTTTTGTATCTTATTGAGTTATTGCTGAAATCTGTAACATACGGAACTGATGTAGATCGTGTATCAATCTGCTCCCGTGAAGCATAGTTACTTTCAGATAGCGACGGTGATTCCATTGCATAGTTGGTACTTTGAAATGACGAGATTATAGGAGACGTAAAATTCTGAAAATTTGTAGGCGTTGAAGGCAACACGGTATCGCTCTGAGATGTCGAAGGTCTGTTAATCGATTGCCTCACTGGTGGAGTATTTAATGTCGTTGGCATGTACTGAGATAATACGTTTCGATACTCTTGCAATAATCTTCTCGTATGCTCACCACTGTTTTCTGAATTACCTAGATTCAACTTGAGGTCGGAAGCTGAATACTTGTGTGACATGCTCGTTTCCTCTTCGTGTCAACCAGCTACCAATACAATTTCTATGACAACTAGTTAAAATTCTTGTGCTCACTACAAGATCTAGTGCGACTAGAAAGAACGCTTCATTGCTGCATTGTTAAAGTTCTATCCTTTTATTCATACATGTATTAATTGAGCTCTCCAATGATCTCTGTCTCTTGACTATTGTACTCCTTATCCTACTCCCGAGTTTATAAGGCTCACTACAGAGTCAGAAACAAAAAGAAGCTGTTAGAAACTACGCCAGTTATGAAACGAACGTTACAATTTTGTTCCCGCCAAAATATTTTTTGGTTTGCAATTCTCGGTAGACAGAAACGGTCACGTCATACACAACTAAGCACTCTTTTGCGATATTCAAATCAACAAAGATTGGACTTATACGAACACGACAATAGCACAGGTAGGTGAAAGAAGTAATACAAACTAAAATATAGACATTTTCAATTTAAATCCGTTTTGCATCACGTAGAAAACAAACAATA
>JAESGV010000861.1_pt1 | contig 13110 bp, 15 predicted proteins | sample 9269781 | NCBI WGS metagenome assembly JAESGV01 (sample SAMN15741586, study PRJNA653496) | algae metagenome | isolation source: Tildeniella torsiva UHER 1998/13D and co-occurring heterotrophs from... | place: Slovakia: Slovak Paradise National Park, Hrabusice, Kosice Region | collected 2000-01-01 | reverse complement strand
TTTCCCGAGATGCCAGGCCGCACTATTCCAGCTTTAAAGTGCATTTGTTATGATCTATTGCATGTTCTGGTGTTGTAATACCAAATTTCTCCTGTCAAACATGAACAAAGCAAGAAACAGGCAGGTAACAAAAGATGTCGATGATATCCTTGCAAAGATACAAAAAAATAAGGACAGAGATTCGTTACCGCAGTATTTTAAAGAGCTACAAAACGCAATAGAAAATTATCTCACACATTCGGGTTACCTGGACGAAAATTTTCTACTACTTAGCACACACGCGTCGAAAGAGATGGCAAAAATAACGAGAACAAAGTTCTCAGATTGTAGCACGCTACATTTGTTCATCAACGCGTTAAATAATACGCTAGACTACGTACGGGCGAACCTCATCGAACGTGTAGGGGATGTTATCATACATCTCTTACTTGACGCGTTAGACTTACAACTAGACACAGAATTAACAGGCCCTCTCTGTAATCTATACGAAAAAATACACAGCACGTCAATATGGGCATTGCGAAAGAGATTCGAAATTATTAGCAAACAAGCACAAAATTCACTCGCACTATTCGATCAAATTTACACTAAAGTGGTGGCCAATCTTCTTTCCTACTCGGAACCAAAACTCTTACTCGGTTTGAAGATTCTCCAATCAAATGAAGAAAAAGGGATTATTCCATTTTGCGACTATTTGGAAAAGTTTGACGTTATCGCACAACGAACCAGTGACACCACTATTAATTTCTATATGGCAAATGTACTCCGCACCCACGCGAAACAAGTAGTGCCAAAGGACGTCAAGTTTTTAGGCAAGGTTTTACAACAAATCAAGAAGAACAATCCCAACACAACAAGAACATTTGACATGACTGTTTTAAGTATACAAGATTTTGATCAAATGTATGCTCTTTGTGTGGAGCTAGATGTGTTTACAGCGATAGGTAACCTTCCAGATATGCACTATGAATATACAGTTGCGATGGCTATGCATACCACGAGGTATGGATTGTCTGTACTCGACAAGTACCTCAAACGATCAGATTTTGGTGCACTGTGCTTTACATTTATTCTAAAAGAGAATAAACCAGAGACAAAGTACCTAGTTGATCAACTAGCGTTACTGTGGAGAGAAAGTAAAGGTGATATCATGCTTACTGGAGAGTTAAAGTATGCTTGGGGAAGTGTAGTTCCAAAACCACTCTACTACCCATCTGTCATAGCGTCAATACAAAATATGAGACGATTCATTGCAACAACAGGGTTGTTGTTAGGTTCAAGCGAATCTATTGCTCGTTTGTTCCGAGATTTTGTTAATAGTATTGGTTATTACGCATTGGCTCAAGATCTTGAAACTGGATTCTCCGTTGATACAAATTATGAAGTCGCAGCGTTGTTCGATACCATGATGCAAGCAGAGGATCCCAAAAAGAGATCAGAGTTGAGTAGAATCACATCAAAAGTGGTTAGCAGGACGCTACTGAGTGTACAAGATGAGAATAAGTTGACAAAGGTGCTGGCTAGACTATATGCATTGTCAAGTACCTCTCACGCTCGACACGTGATTGCTAAAGATTTTGATACTACAGTGTTCTCGCAGCTACTTGTCAAATACCCAAACAATACGCAAATACAACAACTCAAGTCACTATTGCGATACACAAGGTTTGACACAGTTCCAAAACACTTATTTGATATTTGTATAATTTAATAGAGTAAAAATCCTTCTCCGATTGCTGTATCAGGCAAACTGTAAGTGGTGTCAAGAATTATGTTCTTCTCAACATCCCAAAAACAAACATTTCTTTCTCTTATAAACCCAATTACATTTGATTCCACTTCACATAGTTTTTCTACCGTGCCTAGTATATTTGACATGTCTTTACTTACGTGGTAGGCAACTTGATCGTAGCGATCATACACTGCGGACACATTAGGACATCCAGTGATAAACCCACCAGCTGATAGTTTTAAAATCTTGTCAGCTAGACCTATTGGCAATACTGTTTCAGAATGTATGTCTACAATGATAAACTCACTCGCGGAACCTGTGCAATATATTAATCCTTTTTTGATCTCTTGTAACGACTCCACTCTGTCGACGTACATGTACTTTATAAATCTAGGTGCAAAAAATCTTCCTTCCAAACTGTCAAGCCTGCATCACAAGAGGTGATAAATCCGTTGTCTAGTTCTATCATGGTATCAATTCGTGTTTCTGTTTGTACACGTTTTATCTCTTGGTCGTTCTGTATGAAAATGATCTCTGTTCTGTTAGAAATCAGATAGTACAGAACTAAAATGCCATTGCGTAGTCGCATCAGTTTAAACTTTTTACGTACTTGCACTTCCAATGTTGTACCATTTTCTGGGAACCAAATAATTACTTTTCCTCGTGTTTTCGCCCCTGGTCTGTCTATGTGTATTAAGCGTATCATGACATTAGTTTCGCTTAATATTTGTATGCTAGAAAGAAAAAGCGAAATAGGAAACGCAATACTATTGACTCGTGTTTGATTGAACACATCGAACACGTATAACTGTGTGCCGTAAGGACTCGAGTAGTCTGCACATAGCATTTTCCCTTTCCAATACCTTTTGTGTTGTCGCATACTTTTTAGAAGGTTTACTAATTCAAATTGTGTATGCACTTTTGTGCCATCTTCGTTGTTGAAAAATATTGTTGCGATGTGGCCCACCATCTCTTTTTCTCTACACTTCTTTGCACGCATGTTGCTTTGCATCAGAAAAAAGTAACTTTCCCTAGCAGAAAAAGTCGTTCTGTTATTTTCTATTTTTCACGTTTTACTATATGGTTTATCGCAAAATATGGTATGTTCTGGTAGGATGTAGTTGGAGTGGCAGTATTCTCAGCAGAACATACTAGAACGGGTTGTCTCGAATAAAATAATAGCACGTAACATAGCATAACAGAGAATTTATGATCTATTGTGCGACGAGTTTTGCTAGCTTGTACGCTTCCATCCTCTTCTTCTTGGCTTCCAACACTTTTTTCTTCTCTTGTGCTGCTTTTGCTTGCTCTTCCGCTTGTTCGTTGACTTCCTGCTGTCTTTCCAAAGGTTTAGTGGCACGTTTGCTTGATGCTGTGACTTTCTTGGTTGTACGTGGTTTCTCTTCTTCTTCTTCAATGTTGTCCAAATCCCAATTGTCGGACGGTGCGCTTGGTTTGCTTCTGTTCTTGTGATTCTTTGGTTGTGGATTCTCATCTTCCGAATCTTGCATCTTGTCACTCAATTTGGGTGTTTTGCTTGTTGTCATCAACACCTCGTCGTCATCATCCTCCTCTATCGTATCTGTTTGCGACGATTCTTCATCTAATTGACATATGCAATGTTAAAATATTCTTACTTGACTATCATCTTCTGCTTGTTTTGATCGCTTCTACTAACGTTAGTACATCTTAAAATATCGTACTTTGGGTGGTTGTACTTTCTCTTTGGATTTCTATTTCAATTGTTAAACAATTGAAAAATCAAAACATGTACCGTACTAGTAGTTGCCGCAATTTTTCGTTTCTTTGGGGAGTCCTAAATGTTAATTTGTGATTAGTAAATTGTACCATTGTACTTGTGGGTGTATTGTCCAACTTGACTGTGGCTGCTGCTTTTCCGTACTAGTAATTGTTAGTCAATAGAATGAAATATACCGGATGCGCTTCTTCATTGTCAATATATTGTTGCAGGTAGTAGTCCAAGTCATCTGCCTCTGTCTGTTTGCGCAAATCATAATCAAAAATCGCCTTGTGGAAACCATGTGAGTCATACAAATTGGTTGTGACCTTTTGTTTAGTACTGGCAGCTTCTTCACCTTCATTGTCCATCACTGACTTAACATCTTGTGCAAACTTGAATTTAGATCGTGCCTGATTAAATGCAGACATAAGCTTGCCATGTAAATACATAACATATTGGTGTCCAAATGTTTCACCAACATCTGATAGTAAGTTGGCAAGAAAGGGTTGGCTGTTGAATGTGACATGCATAGTAGTGTATTTAAACATGTAATGTTCTGCTGGAAAACCAGAAAATAATATTGCAAGTCTTCTTTGTTCTAGTGTGATTGCTTTGGCAATTTCTTTTTCTTCATTAAGTGTTAGCTGTGAAGCCTTTCTTTAATTTCTTGTTGCTTTTTTGTGTCATCCGCCTTTCATCCCATGACTACTGTGATTGTTTTTTGTGTTCGAGTTTTGTGTTGACTTAGTTCAAGTTATTTTTCAACTTGTGCTTTTTCTGAGTTTACCCTCTTACAAACTCGCAACATGTTCACAACTTGCAAGTTCATCACATCATACTGCAAACTTGGGAAGGGTCATTTTCAATAAACATTTTTTCGACAACAAAGTCAAATAACAGAACAAAATAGACCACAAATTGGTGAAGATGAACTTTTTGATGTTGATGCACCACAACCTCCACGAAAAAAAAGAAAAAGAGAATTTATTAGGGTTACAGAAGATATAAAATACACAGAAGAGCTTAATTCACATATTAATGACAATAATTTTGAGTTTGGAGGACTAAACATAAATACTGAAAATGATGACAGTCCATTGAAAAGTAATTCTGAAACAGAAGATAAAAGCAAAAATAATGACAATATTGAAGTGGAAAAGCACCTAAAAATGAACTTTAGTGCAAATAATGATAAGTGAGATTCTTTTTTTATTAAATTTTTCCAGACAAAGTATAAATCGCAACCAACAATCTCCAATTTTTAAAACAAAAAGGTCAAAGAAGGCTTGTCTGTTACAATGCTATAGTTGGTGTTGTATTTATTTACATTGCAAATCAAGCATATAATTTCAGAATTAGCACTGGATTATTTTCTATTACTATTAAAACTATTTTGTGATAATATTTCCAAGACATACAAGACAATACAATCACATTTGAAAGATTTTAGGGTTTAATTGTTTGACATGCAGGCTTGTGCAAATTGAAAGTGATAAGTTTGGCCAATATATGTAAAACCAACAACTAGATGCATAGTGTGTGGGTATGATGCTAAAGAGACCATTGTGTATACACCATATGTATTGTTTTTGAGTCTATAATTTGCCAGTAACAAGTCATTTTGTGCGTCAATTCAACAATTTATAGATGATCTTGCAAAATTTGATGACTTTGATGGACATGATGACTGGTATAGTGGAGCATATAAAAAAGAGTTGTTGACACATTTTAATGCTTTGGAAACAATCTTTTGTGGAGGAATGTTTGATGGTATTAATAAGTCCAAGTCAAACACTCAAAATGGATGGCCAATAGTTGTTAAAACGTTATCAATGGTAAGAAACATTCGTAGTAATCCAAAAAGCCTGTTTATAACATCATTGATCACATATAACAAAAAAGCCAAGTGTATTAACACTGCATTGATTTCATTCTTGCAAAAGGTGCATTACTTGCAAACTAACTCATTTTCATAACTGCGCCACTAAGACGCACAAGAGGTACCATCTATGTTTAATATCAATGTTTAGTAATTTAGACGCCATTTTTAAGGCAATGCATCAGTTGCAGTGGAAAAGTCATTATGTGTGGGCTTTTATAAAAGACATACTACATTTTTTGATATTTTACTTTCATTTTTAACCTTATACCTTCATGTGTGTCTGTATGACAAGTGTGAGGGTAAAACTATTGATATTAAACACAAAAAAAACAATTAATGCAACATTAAAACAAGTTGAAACGTTATACAGTAGGAACCAAGAACACACAAAGAGGTAGTAGCTGCAGGCATGAAGGCAGTACAATTGCAAGTACCTTCAATCAATGGTATGAAGCGACTTCCTGTATTTACAATTATACTATACTTTGATTTGGTATATAGTATCACAATTGACGTCATATATCAATTTTTTGTGAAGGAAGTATTTAATGTAATTTTACAAGGAATATACACCAAATGTGGTGATCATATGTCAAAACAAGTAACAAAGATATCACAAAAGCTAAAAGTTTATCTTTTTCATGACACTAAGCAAGCATACTGGCTACTTGATGATATTGACTACATAAAAGCAGAGAAGATCATGTATTACTTAAAATTTTTTATCATGCCAATAGTAACAAGTATAACTGTTATTGAAAATACATTAAAGGATAACCAGCCATAAATAGTAAAACTTTGACATGATTACTATAAATTAGTAAAGCTGTTGTGCTTACCAAAGTACATAAGTGATAAGTTTGACACTATTTCACATTTAAATGATCAAGTTTTTAATGCTATTGAAGACCTCTTTGGTGATACAGCAGTGATGTTCAAAGTACACTTGATTCGTCACATTCCAGAGTGTATTCACTACTTGGGCCCATTAAAATTGCACTGGTGTTTTGCAATAAAAAATCTACTAAGCTTTGTGTATGCAATGGTGTTTGGCTGGTTACAAATGGATTATTTGTTAATAGAAAGCATACATCATTATAGTTTATTGAAAGCATTTGAAGGATATAACAATACAACATTAGATAATCCAACTACACTGTTGTATTGGTCAAGTACACTCAAACTAGCACCAGTAGAGAGTGATAACAACAAGACAACAGCGTTTCTGTTAGGATCAATTGTAACATCATCCACTGTTGCATTACAGCGTATGATCACGCAACTACAGTCATTGTTTGTTGATGTTCAAGACAAGTCACTAATACAAGTGTTCAAGCGAGCTCAAATCAATGATGTAATGTTCCATTCACTACTGTACAAGAGACCTGTTTGCAAACAGTCACACTATGTTGAGGTTCTTATAGATGATCAGAAACACAAGGATATACACCCACTTGTACTGGTAAAGTCACATATTGGTGTAATAACAGCGTTTTTACAGTATAAGAAGTGGAGGTTTGCAGCAGTTCGCTTGTTTCGTAACATAGGAGTGCACAGTGATGAAATGTTTCGCATAATTAGCAGAGAACCCAATGAAGATACATTGCTAGTGGACTTGTCCCAAATTGTTCAAAAATGTATCATAATTACACCTGATGCTACATCAAAGTACGCACTAGATGACCCAGAACACCAAGCACCAGCACAAAAATGTCGTGAAACTCAATTTAACATTGTTTATTTTGAATAAAGATTTCACAATTTTTAATCATAACATACTATATCTCATTTTCAGATTTCATGTTCTGTTATTTTCTGTTGTACTGTAACACTATGTTATGTTATGGTTACGATCTGTTATTTTGTAATTTTGTGCAAAATAGAACATAACAGAACGACTTTTTCTGCTAGGGTACAAAACAATCCTTTTAAAAAGAGCGTGATGGCTTGACGCTTGACTACTTGGGTGGTACATATGACAAATCAATGCTGGTTTTTGGCAATAACGTCATGTACAACAGTACTCAACCAAGCTCTAGGATTAAAAAAGGCAGCAAATAAGCACTGTATTAGAGAGCAAGTAGTTTATGACTATAAAAGAAGCGTACAGAGGAGACAGCCATCGAATTTGGAAAGCTAGATGATGATCATACGAGTATTTAGCGTAAACTGTTACAGAGTAGTCATGAAAAAGAGTCATAGCAGTGGTAATGCTCTACTACTAGCGTACCCACTCATCGCTTTTACCATAGTAACCGGTAAATTTTGCAAACAACTCTGACAAGCAGGCATCTACGCACAGTCTTCGCCTTTACCACCATCAACGCCACGAGCGCAACAAAATATATGCAAGAACATAACAGCAAACTCTATATCCGCAGCAGGACGTAATCTGTACTATTTTCTGGGAGATGGCACAAACGTCGATAAACAGCGAAGAGTGAATGTAGATTTGTCAGTTATGGGCTCAGATAATGTAATTGTAGAAATAATAGGAGGTGAGATGTTCACTATGGTGCGTTCATCAACTGGAAAACTTTACGGGTGGGGCGACAACACAAACGCATTGGTGAGTTTTAATTTATTTAAATTCTAACAGCAATAGGGATCGTGTGAGTGTTTTACTTGGTACTAATTAAATAGATTCTTGTGGATGTTTTGGAAATGGAGATATTGTTGCTCACTCAACAGCGCAACCTACGTACATGGATGGTGTGCTACTTAACAAAGTAGTTAAACTATTGCGTTGTGGATATTCTCATTGTATGCTTCTCACAACGGATAACACGCTCACAGCGTAAGCGCTAATAATCTGATTTTTAAACCAATAGATGGGGTCAGAACGATTATTATCAGTAGATATTTTTATCATGTTAACAATTCTAGAGTTGGAGATAACACCAGAACGACTAGAAGCGTACCAACGCTCGTAACAACAGGCTTAGGTGCGATATCAAGCGTCAGTAACATTTTTACGTTTGAATGTTCTGCAGCTGCAAATCATGTTGTTACTAATGATGGTGGCATTTACGGCTGGGGAGGTATGTTGAACATTTCAAAACTAACAAACAAGAGGGCGACTATGGTCAGATTGGTATTGGTACTCTAACTGCGCGAAACGCTGCAGCTGCAAAAACCACTGGTACTGCCTTAAATGGCAAGAGTTTAAAACGTCTATACGCTGCTCATTACTCGGTGCATGTATTAATGACTGATAGTACAGTATACGCATGGGGGTATGTTTAGTACAAAATACTTACAACTTAGTGATCAATACTCAAGCAGCCCTGGCGCAGTTAATGTAGCTGCAATCACAGGAGCAGGAAGAACAATTGTAGATATGGTTGCAGGTTATAGGTACATGGTAGTTCTCACCAACGACGGACTGATATATGCTGCTGGCGCCAATACATTCCGCATTTTAGGAGATGGAACAACTACTGCAAGTTTGGCTACGTTTGTCTACTCATCAGCAGTAATGGCAGCGTTACAAAGTGGAGAATACATTATAAACATCCACGGAACCAACACCAACGCAATGATATCTACAAATTTGGGTAGAGTATTAGCATGGGGTGACAATGGCTATGGCCAACTATTGGGGCTAATCAAAACAACCTTTTCCTCCTCTACACCATATTGGATCAATTCAGACATGCAAGCAAGTACGAATATAATACCCATGGTAGTAGAACGAAGTAACGGATTTATTTTGTACGGATACTGCGATGGTACATTACCCACGACAACAAAACCAAAGGAAATCCAGAACACTTGTACAAGTGTTAGCAATATTGCTGGTACTGGGTACAACGCTTACTATTTCCTTGGAGATGGTACAAACATTGACAAAACAGTACCAACAAGTGTAAATTTGGCAAACTTGGGATCTGATAATGTAATTGTTGATATACAAGGAGGTGTGGTGTCTTCTATCATGCGTACATCAACTGGGAAACTATATACATGGGGAGATAATACGAACGCGTTAGGAACTGGTAACTCGGGTCCACTTGGTGTTGGTGACTTTTTGTTCAGAAACAAACCAACTGCTGTAGTGTCAAGTGGAGCGTTATTAGGTCGAGTTGTTACGAAAATGCTTTGCGCTGGACACTGCGTATGACGTTTCATAAACACTAACAATATAGATGGTACAATGTACAGATACCAAACTCATAGCATGGGGTCACAATGATTATTACCAGTACGTGCTTTTCTATTACTAACATGTATAGGGTTGGCGATGGCTCAAGAACAGCAGTTAGCTCTCCTAAACTCGTAACAACTGCTCTAGGTACATTAGACACTGCAGATATAAACAGTTTCTCACTCTCCTATGTTGGCATTCATTTACTCATGAATGATGGCTCCATGTATGGTATGTGGTTATTTACTTGCTAACATCATAGCATGGGGAGGTAATGATTATGGACAGTTAGGTATCGGCACTGGAGCAGCTGGTGAACGTATATCAACTGCAACAAAAAGCGCAGGAGTAGCGTTAAATATAAAAAGTATGAAAAAGGTAGAAGCTGGAATATGGGCAGCATTTGCTTTAGCTGCAGATGGAACTCTATATAGTTGGGGGTAAGCAAATTAATGGACTCTAACATGTAGCCAAAACTATGGACTCTCTCCTGCTGTACTAAGTACTAGTACTATCACTGGAGCAGGTAAAGTAGTTGTTGATGTGGCAGCAGGTCACAATTTTGTACTTGCGTTAGCGAACGATGGAACTGTATACGCTTGTGGAGATAACTCGAAGCGAGCACTAGGAGATGGAACAACTACTAATTCATATACCACATTTGTATCAACATCATCTGTAATGTCGACATTACTTGCCAATGAAGTCATTTTGAATGTCTACGCTGGAAGGTTCAACGGACTTGCAACAACAAACTTTGGAAGACTTTTAGCGTGGGGTGACAATACTGTATGTTTTTTTGTACGAAACTAACTTGATAGTATGGACAGTTAACAGGAATTAACAAGGCGACTACAACTTCATCATCAACTCCTGTAGTGATGAATGCAGGATTACAGTATTTTGGAGAAAACATGTATGCACCGATGGTGGTTGGGCACAGTCATTACTTTATTCTCTTTGGATATTGTAACGCCTCTGCGTTCACTCCAACTCCTTCTCCTACCACGACTACTGTCGCTCCAACTACAACTGTAGCGCCAACAACTAGCACTGCTGTTCCCACTACTACAAAATCTCCTACTACCAGTACAGCTACTCCAACAACTACAAAAGCTCCAACTACAAGTACTGTTGCTCCTACGACCACTGTAGCTCCAACGACAACCACAGTTGCTCTAACAACCACAGTACCACCTACAACAACTCAAGCTCCTACTACTGCAGCTCCAACTACTACAACAACTGCGCCAACTACTGCTGCTCCATCCACAACACCAATTCCCACGCCATCTACGTCAACGACCTCTGCACCAACAACTACACCTACGCCTACTACCGCTGTTGAAACAACGACATCACCACCTACTACTACAGAAGCACCTACAACACCTGAACCTACTACACTACCTCCTACTACAACTACGGACACACCTACACCAACACCAACAACTCAAGAACCAACCACAACTACTATCTCTCCTACTACGCAAGAACCAACCACCACAGAAACGCCAACAACGACATCACCACCTACTACAACGGCAGTTCCAACAACTCAAGAACCTACTACAACTACAGAAATACCAACAACTACTCCTACAGATGCTCCAACAATAGCTACTTCGACTACTGTTGCGCCAACAACCACGTCTGAACCTAGTACTACAGAAACTCCAACTAGTGCTCCAACAACTACGCTAGAAGATACCACGACTAGTGTGCCAACAACTACTGCAACTAATACACCAACAGAAACAGATAATACGACTCCCACTACGACTGCAGAAACCTCAACAGTACCTTTGACTACTACAGAAACACCTACTACAACACCTGAACCTACAACTGATACTCCTACGCCTGTACCTACTACGCTAACTCCAACTGATACACCTACTCCCTCTCCTACTCCGTTGGAGCCAACTACAACCGAAACGCCTACAACAACAGAAGTTCCAACTAGTACTTCCGAACCAACAACTACAGAAGCACCTACTACATCCACTGCTGAACCTTCTACTACTACACAAGTGCCAACAAGCACTTCAGAACCAACTACCTCCACTCCTAGTGATACACCTACAGAGGCTCCAACCACTTCACCAACAACTACTATCGCTCCTACTACGCAAGAGCCAACTACAACGGAAGTTCCAACAACAACTCAAGAACCTACTACAACTACAGAAACGCCAACAACTACTCCTACAGATGCTCCCACTACCGTTTCACCAACGCCGACACCAACACCAGAGCCAACAACACAAGTACCTACAACTACACAGGAGCCAACTACCATCGCTCCTACAACACAAGAGCCAACCACTACAGAAACGCCAACAACTACACAGGAGCCAACCACTTCAACTCCCACATCCCAGCCAAGTACTACAGAAACACCAACTACAACACAAGAACCTACTATAACTACTGCGCCGACAACAACGACATCAACAACTGCTTCACCAACTTTAGCTCCAACAGTATCAACAACGTCAACCACGACACAACCAACAACACCAGTACCAACAACTAGTGCTCCTACTACATCTACCACTGCTACTCCATTAACTACAACCACTACTCCTACATCAACTGCTCCACCAACAAACGCAACAATCACCCCTCAACCTACAGCAATAGAAGCTACTCAGCCAGAAACAGTTTCCATATCTGTACTAGATATGAACAACTCTACTTTTGGTGATAACGTAATAGAAGGTGCTGATGCCATTGAAGTAACCAACACTACAGGTGGAGTGCTCACAATCGCTAGTACATTTAGCGCAACATCAAAATCAAGAAGATCATTGTCAACGAAAGGTGGATACGACATTCAAGACAAGTCTGCATTTGTAATGTTTAGTATTGATCCAAGCACTACTTCAGGAAATGTTGTAGAGTTGTGGATGTATGCAGTTGCTGGTAAATATCTACTCACGACGCTCTCTATCTCACCTACGACACTTGCTACTTCAATTAGTGTCTATTTTTCTGTGAGTAACGATACAAGAACATTACAGAACACTGTTACTTGTAATTTTAACAAGGGTGTCAAGTATACGCTTCGTTTGAGTATTGCCAAAGAAAATTCATGGTTAGTTATTGGAGATTTATCAAGTGGAACGACAAGTATTTGCAAAGTATCAGTCACTCCAGAAAATGTTGCAACAAGCTTCTTTGAACAAACGTTTACGTATGTACTCTCACAATCATCATCGGGTACGGCTGTACAAAGAAATATAAGAGCTGTAGATGAATCAATCGCTATACAAGTGAGTAAAATGGGAGTGGAATGTACAAAGGGAAACTGTGCGTCATCTGCACCTAGTGCTGCTAAAACTCCTTCGTCTGCCTCTAGTACGCTTAATGTTGGCATAGTTGCTGCTGTCATTGCCGCCGTAGGAGGTGTTCTAGTTGTATCACTATTAGTTGTGGTTGTCATGGCGGCTGTTATCGTAAAGAGAAGGCAGAAGAATAGAGTAAAGACCTACACGCATGAAGAGCAAAAGGAGGAAGAAGAAATTTACTCTGATGACGAACAGAACAGCAATCTTATTTTATACGAAGCCTTCCAAGCACATAATGACGAATAAAAGTGTATC